>ERZ809497.69-NODE-69-length-10119-cov-7.580584_pt1 | contig 10119 bp, 19 predicted proteins | sample MGYA00521237_ERZ809497 | MGnify/ENA primary metagenome ERZ809497 (study PRJEB31581, sample SAMEA3312976) | metagenome | study: EMG produced TPA metagenomics assembly of the PRJEB8939 data set (Metagenomic analyses of Rumen microbiomes reveals... | reverse complement strand
ATCGGTCTCGGCATTCCTGCTGAACCGCTCTTCCGATCTGCTAGTATGATGATTTACTTGACTTTGATTTATCAGATGATGCGTCTGAACCAGAAGTGCCAGAGGAGATTCAGAAAAAGTATTTGCGGAAACTTAAACAAGCACCCTTCTTTAAAAAGCGAACTATATTCGAAGAATCAAATAAGGAAGGCATATGGATTATCGACAATGGAGCAAAAATCGCAGATGCCCAAAGACAGTGTGTAAATGCAAGAATCCAAGGCTCTGCCGCAGATATGAGTAAGTTAGCAATGATTTTAGTAGGTAATGATAAGAGACTGAAAGAATTGGGGTTCAGACTTCTTATACCTGTACATGATGAATTAATAGCAGAGTGCCCAGAAGAAAATGTAAAAGAATGTTCTGAAAGATTTGCACAGCTTATGTCAGAAGCGGCACAGAGTAGAATGACTATTCCAATTCGGTGTGATGTAGAGATAACTAAAGCGTGGTATGGAGATAGCATAAATGGCGTTTGATTTTTATTATGAACCTAAAACTAAGAAACGAGTAGAGCCGCAGGATTGTTTAGATGTTGATGAGTATAATGAAATTGTGAAGCAGATTTTAGCTGACACTAATCTTACTATGGCTCAGAAGTCATTTTTGCGATTACTCGCATCGAGGTTTATAGTCGCAAAATATGAGAAGTTGGCAGATTTGTATGCGCAGTCAGATAAAACAATGCAGAAGTGGTTAGAGAAATTACATTGTGTTATTGTAGACACTGATAGTGCAATAAAGAATGGATACTTTGCATATATGAAAGACTACTCTAAACTTCTGGAGGATGTAGTAAATGAATAATTTTGCATATTTTATAGCAAGTTATGGCAAGCCGCATAATATGCCAACATTGGAGTTTTTGAAAAGGCTTGATGCAAAGTATCCAATTTATATTGTAATAGGCACTGATGACCCTAAGATTGATGACTATAAAAAAGTATTTCCTGAGCGTCTGCTTATTTTTGATAAAGCCGATTATATTGATAAAGTTGATGATTTAGGTGTATATGCAAAAACTCATAAAGTGTGTACATATTCACGGCTTGCAGTATACGATTTTGCAAAGCGATTAGGAATAAAGTATGTCGGATATTTATTTGATGACATAGAATCTATACAGTTGCGTTATCAATTAGATAATGGTAAAATTGCATCAACAAAGAGTTTTCAGATTGATAGGATGATTGATTTATATATAAATTTGTTAAATTCAAGCGAAGATTTATATATCGTTGGTCCGCCTAATTCATCATTTTATATCGGCGTCAACAACAAGATGATTGATAGATATTCGACAAGATATGGTAATATGTTTATTTATGATATAGATAAAGTATTACAGCCGTATAAGTCAAGCATATTAGAGGATATGTCAATTATATTATATAACAATCTCGTAGGTAAAATGTCAATTTGTCCATTTGGTATGCAAGTAAACTGTAGGGCGCCAAAAGCATCGTCAGATTGTTACAAGGGAATGAATGTGTCCGAGTATTATCAGCATCTTGTTATTATAGGTCAACAGCAAGTTAATCTTAATAGGCCCGAAATACATTATAAGAATTTTACACCAAAAATAATAGACGCTAAGTATAGGAGATAAATATGAGCCAGTTGTTCAAGATAGATAAACGAGCTGAGCCGGTTGATAAGAAATATACTGGTAAGATACAGATTCCACAATATGAGCCCAAAAAAATATGTCCTCAATTATATGAATTGTGTGATAGGGGTAAATATGTAGAGCTATTGCGTAGTATAAATGTGTCAAGTGTTTCTGAGCCTGAGAAAGAGTTTTTGCGTTCTGCCGCATCCAGACATTTGGTGTTTAATTATGCAAAGATAGCAGATTATTATGCCCACGCAACACCAGAAATGCAACAACTTATGGAACAGTCCGCATTAGTTATTATTGATTTTGATGATGCTATTGCAAATGGATATGTTCGATTAAGTGAAAATATAAAGCGTATAATGGATGTGAGTGGGGAGAAAACAAAATGAGAGATGATTTTGCTATATTCATACTTACACATGGAAGAGCTGATATTGAACTTACAACAGCAACATTAAAAAAGTGTGGAAACACTAATCGAATTTATTACATAATAGACAATGAAGATAAGACGGCTGAGAATTATTATCGAAAGTTTGGTAAAGAAAATGTAATAATGTTTGATAAGTTGGAGAAAGCAAAAACCTGTGACACAATGGATAATCTTCAAAATAGAAACATTGTGTTATTCGCCAGAAATAGTTGTTTTGAGATAGCAAGAAGTTTAGGTCTTACATACTTTTTAGAACTTGACGATGATTATACCACTTTTAGAAGTAGAACATTTGTTGATGATTATTTAAATACTGTATATGTGAGAGACTTTGACTCTATTGTAGATTGTGTACTTGAATTTTTAGACGTTAGTGGTGCAACTACAGTAGCGTTTGGTCAGACTGGTGATTATATAGGCGGCAAAGATTCAAAGCTATATAAAAATAAAGTATTACGAAAGGCTATGAATAGTTTTTTTTGTAGAGTTGATAGGCCGTTTGAGTTTTATGGCAGAATTAATGAAGATGTAAACGCTTATGTAACACTTGGTAGTAGAGGAAAGTTATTTTTTTCAATACATGATATTGCTTTAAATCAGCAGGATACTCAACAAAGAAGCGGCGGATTAACAGATGCATATTTAGAGTTGGGCACTTATGTTAAATCGTTTTATACAGTGATGGCTAATCCGTCTTGTGTAAAAATTTCTGAGATGGGCGATAATCATAGGCGTATTCATCATAGAATAGATTGGGAATGTGCAGTACCAAAAATAATAAGTGGTAGATATAAAAAGGAGAATAACAATGCAAAAAGTAATCAGAATACCGACAAGAGTGCGTACCAGAAAACTTGATAGAAATGTGGCAAGAGAACGCATGAAATGTGCTGGGTTGAGACAGATAAATAAGCATAAAGATGATTTCGGCCGTCAATATCCGTCTTATTTTGCTGAGAACTGGAGAACTACTACTGCTAATAGAGTATTGGAGAAATGATGAATATACGAATACTTGTTAGGGACGGACAATCTTTTTTTTATAAAAATGGTAATTATGATATTGTTTATAACCGTAATAACGATGTGTATGAAATATGTAAAGGCCACATTGTAGTTGGGATTTTTCCTAAACGTAATATACTTGGTATTATTGTAAATAATGAAGGAGAAGGTAGATGAAATTAACAATCGGAACAGAATTAATGAAGGATGTAATGTCAAGAGCAATTAAGGGAGCAGGAAACAACAAGCTCATTCCCATTACCAGCATGATGTGTATTGAGCTTAAAGATGGAGAACTTACAGTTATTACAACAGATGCTACCAACTATCTGTATATCAAAGAACAGCATGTAGCAGGAGATGATTTCTATGTTGTTGTAGATGCTAATCAGTTTGCAAAACTGGTCAGTAAAATGACATGCGAAAATATCACTATGACGGTAGATGAAAAGTTGTATACAATGAAAGTTAAGGGCAACGGTAATTATACTATTGAGCTTCCTCTTGATGAAGATGGTGGTCCTGTTAAGTTCCCCGATGTTCTTGCTGAGACTGTTCTGCCTAATCCTATAGAGCTTAATCGTTCTACAATTATTGCTATTCTTGAAACTATTAAGCCGGCACTTGCAGTCACTATGGAGAATCCGCAGTATACAGCGTACTACATGGGAGATAAAGTAGTTGCCACAGATTCATATAAGATTGCAAGTTTAGCTATTCCGATGTTCGATATGCCCAGACTTGTTAGCAGTGAGTTTCTTGACCTTGTTGCTGTAATGCGTGCGGAGAAGATTAAAGCTACTTTCAGTGATACTGATGTAAGATTTGAGACTCCTGACTGTACGATTGCTGGTAAATTTGTCGATGGTATTGATGATTTTGCTATTGAACCCATTACAAATCTGATTGAGCAGGAGTTTGATAGTCATTGCTCAGTGCCTAAGAATGATTTACTCCAGATGCTTGACAGACTTTCTCTGTTCGTTGGCACATATGATAAGAACGCAGTAGACCTTACATTTACAAATCAGGGGTTGCAAGTATCTTCTAAAGCATCAAGTGGTATTGAAATTCTTCCGTATGTGAATAGTGAAAATCAGAAAGATTTCACCTGCGATGTTGACATTCAAATGCTTGTACAGGAAGTTAAGGCGATTTCAAATGATTTGATTGATATTTATTATGGGGACGATAGTTCAATTAAGTTTATTGATGGTAACATAACGATTGTTATTGCGTTAATGGATGATGAAGAGTAAAATATATGTATTGACAGAACATTAAAAGCGTGATATAATGTTAGAGTAGTAAAGTAAAGTGTCAGAGATGACAGAAAGGAGCTTATTATGAAGCTGATAAAGAAAATTATAGCGGCGAGTTCGTTAACGATTGGCAGTATATTACTGTATCTTGCAGTAAACAATTTAGAGTTCCAAGAGTATACAGACTCGCCGCTTTTTGATTGGAAAATTTTATACATAGCCGGTCTGATTGCTCTGATTCCGGGTGCTATATACTTAATTAGAAGGGAGATGCGTTGGCAAGACAATCATTAAAAAATGTAATTAGGCTTATAGAGAGCGCAAAAGAAAAAGTTCCTGTTGAGCAAGATTTTTTACAAGATTTGAAGCGGTCAATAGAGCTTATAGCCGATAAAAACAGTGGACTGCCGAGTAAAACATATAAACCGTCAGGTATGAATTGTATTCGTGCAAGTTATTATCAAGTAATGGGTATTCAACCAGACGAATCCCATTCAAATTATACAATGGTTGGTATATGTAATGCCGGTACAGATATTCACGTCCGTGTTCAGACTGCTGTAGAGCAGATGAAAGATAATGGAATAGATTGTGAATATATAGACGTTGCAGATTTTGTAAAACAGAGGAATCTCGATTATCTTGAAATTAAATCAAAGAGTGGTATGGAGACAAAGCTGTATCATAAAAATTTGAATATGTCGTTTATGTGTGACGGCATAATCAAGTATAAGGGAAGATATTATATCCTTGAGCTTAAAACAGAGAGTAGTTTTAAGTTTATGAATCGTAAAGATGTTGACCCAAGCCACTATAATCAGGGTACAGCATATTCATTTGCACTCGGTATAGACCAAGTTTTATTTGTGTATATTAGTCGTGATGTACTTGATATGAAGGCATTTATGTTTAATGTTACAGATGAAATGCGCGGTAGTCTTGTAAATTATATACATAGATGTGACGGATATGTTGAAAGGCAAATTGCGCCGCCGAAACCAGAAAGTGTAACTCGTAAAGCATGTACGTACTGTGGATACAGAGAACAATGTAAAAAGGATGGATAAGATATGGAATTAAAGAAATGCCCATTTTGTGGGGGAGAGGCTTATTTAGAGAAAAGTTCAAGAGTCTATAATAAGGGAAAAACTGAAAAAGCGGCTTTTGTGAGGTGTATGAGTTGTATGGCGAGAACAGGAAAAGTTATGCTGTCTGATTATAATTGTACATCACATAGCAGAGAAGCAGAGGAAAAAGCAGTTGAATTGTGGAATAGGAGGATATGATGAAAACTTTAAGTAAGCCTACAAAAGAACAGTTTAAGGATTATGTGAGGATTCAGAGACAGGGCGTAACAAATATGTTTTGTATAAACAATGTTATTAATTTATCTCGTACAGGATTAACAACAGATATATGTTTATACATAATGGACCACTATGATGAGTTGAGGAAAGAGTATGGCGGTTAATTATGGTAAGAAATTTGAAGATGTTGTAAGAGAAGCATTTGAAAAAGTTCCTGGCGTTTCTATTGATAGACTTCACGACCAGACCACCAAATTTAAAGGTACAAGTGCTAATATTTGTGATTTCATAGTGTATAGAGAGCCTTATGAATATTATTTTGAGTGTAAATCTGTACACGGTAATACATTGCCATTCAGAAATATTTCAGCAACGCAGTGGAATGGACTTCTTGAAAAATCAAAGATAGAAGGAGTATTTGCAGGAGTTATATGCTGGTGGATAGATAAAAATATTACATTATTTTTGCCTATAGAAGAATTAGAGTTAGCAAAACAACATGGTTGGAAAAGTATTAGATATGATATTATACAGGATAGTGGTGTTATAGTTATAGAAATAAAAGGAAAAAAGAAAAGAGTTTTCTTTGAATATAACATGGAGGGTTTTTTAGATGAGTTGTCCAACATGTAAGTCTGATGAGCCTGTTTATGTAAATTATCGAGAGCCTAATAACAAAATGGCAGTTCAGTTGTTAGACATATTTACAAAAATTTGGTGTATAGATACAAGGGTAAAAGATGATTTAGCGTTTATGTGTAAAGAGTGTCCTTTTGGAGTAGAGGGTGGTATATGCTTAGTGAAGGCATTTAAACGTAAATTTTATCCTGAGTATAAAGACTTTGGTTCAATGGGGGATTTATGATGAAATTCAATATAACTGATGAAAATGCTGGTTCTCTTACTAAAATTCAAGAAAATATAGAGAGTAATGCTGGAGCATTAGATAGAATAGTAGATGAAATTATATCTCCGTATTGTCGTGATTTGGATTCTTATGTAGAATTTATCAAAGATTGCTTAAAAGATGGAGAGAATCCACCTACAAATGAAGAGTTAGATGATTTCTGTATGAATCTTTCCACTTATATTTATTTTGCAGGCGGCACATGTGAATATCTCGGCATAAGAGATGATATAGCTAAGGCAGTATATAAAGAAATGTATCATACAGCAAGGGCAAGTCAAGAAAGTGGAACTATAGCTGATAAAGATTCCCTTGCTGAGTTAGCAAGTCAGGAAGAGTTTATAGTTTCTGCGGCATATACGAGAGCTTACAAAATTATGAAAGCCAAAGTAGAAAATGCGCAGGAACTTTTGGGTAGTTGTAAAAAAGTGTTGTCTCGAAGAATCAGTGAGCAAGAATTAACAAGGATAGGAAGTAAATAATGGTACAATATGAGAAAGTAGATAAGTTAGATACAGGTAAAATACAACCGATGCTTGTATGTTCTTCTGTTGTAGAAGCAATAGCGAGAGTAAGAGAGTATGGCTTAAAAAAATACCCAGATACGGGTAGAGATGGGTGGAGACGGCTTAGTATTGAGCAGTTACAAAATGCGTGTTACAGGCATTGGTTATTATATGTAGAAAATCCTAATGGGGTTGATGCTGAGAGCGGCTTACCTCATTTGTGGCATGTTGCTTGTAATGTGATGTTTTTATGCGAGAGGTTTAAGAAAGATGGTGACAATAGAGCAGGCGATAGCCAAGAATGTAACAGAGAGATTAAAAGCACAGGGATTAACACAGAAGGATTTACATAAATTGAGCGGTGTTAGTTGTACTTGTATAAATGGATACTTGAAAATGAGGACAGGTGCAAGATTAAGCAGAATATACTTTATAGCAAAAGCACTTGGTTGTACAGTAAATGATTTATTGGAAGGGTGTGAGGAATAATGGAACACATTTTACAGTTTGGAGTAACTATTGATGATGATGCCATTCAGAAGCACGCTATGCAAAAAGCATCAGAACAAGTGGTTAAGGATGTTCGTGAAAATTTATTTTATTTTCAGTATGGCAGTCCAAGTGGTTTTAAGTCAGAGATTGCAGGTATGGTTAGATCTGTTCTTGAAGAAAGTAAGGATGAGATTATCAGACTTGCGGCACACGAAGTTGCAGAGACTATGAAGCGGAGTAAAAAGTATAAAGAGATTATGAAAGCAATAGAGGAGACAGTAAATGATTAAAGTAGAGAATGATAATGTGTGGGGATTTGAACACGCTATTCGTGGTATGAGAAACCCTAAGAATAGTTGGGATAAGAGTGACAGTTATATATGTGATAACAAACATTGTGGCTCTTGTAAACAAAATCCAGAAACAAGAGATTGTTCACAGCCAGATGGTTTTGTAGTTGGCAAAAATGATTTAGAACTTATGCACAGATTATATACAGCAGGACCAGAGCATCGAAAATATCTTAGACAAATTTTTGTATCTATGGATATTACTGCACCGCTGTATTGGTGGAAAGAATTTGATACTTATAAAGTTGGTACTACTGCGGATAGTTGTTCTACTATGCACAAGATTCATGCTAAAGAATTTGAATTGGATGATTTTAGCCATGAGCACCTATCTTACGAAGATAACTGTCTTTATTTTTTAGGTCAGACAGTTGATGTATTAAATCAATGCCGTGACTTATATTTAGAGACAAAAGATAAAAAGTGGTGGTGGCAGATGATTCAGCTTCTTCCATCTTCTTATAATCAGAAGCGTACGGTTACTTTTACTTATGAAAATGTAGTGACTATGATTAGACAGCGTACTGGACATAAACTTGATGAGTGGAATAATTTTGTAGCACTTCTTCGCGGATTGCTGCATGTTGAGGAGATTATAGATGGGTCAGAAACTTAATGAAATAATGAAGAGTGTAAACAAAAGATTCGGCGAAGAAATCATATCTCAGGGTATAGGCGAATTTGATTATAGAAAGATACCGTTTACTTCTCCGAGAATGAATTATTGCACATATGGCGGAATACCTATTGGGAAATTGACAGAGTTTTTTGGAGAAGAGCATGGCGGTAAAACTACCACTGCGCTTGATGTTGTTGCTAATTATCAGAGGTCTGATGATAATCGTGACGTATTATATGTGGATGCAGAGAATCGTTTAGATAAAGATTGGGCTGTAAAACTTGGTGTAGATGTTGATAGATTACTTATATTACAGCCTAAAGGACAATCGGCAGAAGAGATTTTTCAGATTATAGAGGATGCTGTTGATACTGGTGAAATAGGATTGTGGGTACTTGATAGTGTTGGTGCATTAGTATCAGATATGGAACTTGATGAAAAACGCACTTATGAGGATAAGGTTTATGGTGGTATATCATTACCCATGACGAGGTTTGTAAAAAAGATAACTATGTTTATGCATAGGCACGATTGTACAGGTCTTATTATAAATCAAATACGTGAGAATCTTAATAGTCCATATGGTGGTATAACAACCCCTGGCGGTAAAGCCTTGAAGCATCATTGTGCGTGCAGGTTTCAATTTGCAAGGGGTAAATATATAGATGAAAAGGGAAATGAGTTAAATAAATCTGCATCTGAGCCGTTTGGTAATATTGTTCTCATGTCTATGGTTAAAAACTCAACATGTCCGCCTTCTCATAGAACAGGACAGTATACTTTGCGTTATGATGATGGTGTAGATTATCTTAGTGATTTAGTAGATGTAGCTATAAAATTTGATGTAATAGTTAAGTCAGGTTCTTGGTTTGATATTGTAGATACTGAGAACGGTGACATTTTACCGGGCAAGATTCATGGTCTGGCAAATGTGTATGAGTATTTAAGAGAACATGAAGATGTGCTTACTATTGTTGAAAATATCGTTAATAAAGAAATGAAAAAAAGTTAAAAAACTTCTGAAAATCGCTTGCGTTTCAAGTGAATATGTGATACTATATAAGAGTCGATAGACAGCACGCAGAACGCAGTCAGTGGTCAGGAGAGTGGATATGAAAGCGATATTAAGCAAGTGGCAAGGTGCTATAGAAATAGGCGGCACCAGATACGAAAGCGTTAAAGACGCTGTGAGTCTTTTTAAGACACTTAATAGTAAAAGTAGTATAAAGTTATATGCGAGTGCTGTAAAAGCCGATCCAGAGCAAAATAGACAGCATATAGAGCAGACTACGGATAGTACAGAGTATGACATTACAGTGAAGAAGTACATGACACAGCCTTCTTCTGGCGGGTTCGATTTCATGCTTAAATGGAACAAAAATAAGCCCATGCCTTGTGTGACGATGCGAGGTACTGTTGAAAAAGAGACACGAGGCATGGTATATATGAACTTGCATGGGTTTGCAAAGCCTACAATTACATGTATGTGTTGTGGGAGAGAACTTACAAATCCTGTCAGTAGACATTACGGAATCGGGCCGATTTGTCTTAGCAAAATCGGTATTGCTCGTCAGATTG
>ERZ809497.68-NODE-68-length-10141-cov-4.943883_pt1 | contig 10141 bp, 14 predicted proteins | sample MGYA00521237_ERZ809497 | MGnify/ENA primary metagenome ERZ809497 (study PRJEB31581, sample SAMEA3312976) | metagenome | study: EMG produced TPA metagenomics assembly of the PRJEB8939 data set (Metagenomic analyses of Rumen microbiomes reveals... | reverse complement strand
GCTAGGCGGAAACTTTCGCGTTATAGTTCTCTCCGGATACCGGGATCTCGACGGAGCAATTCCCCTGGTACTGATAAAGTACGCGAGTCATTAAACCGTCAACGACCGAAATGGACGCCAGGCAATCGCCCGTCACGATGTCAACGTCATAACGGATCGCCATAGACTTCCCCATGAATTCGTCAACGTCCACTTCGTGCATGCCGCAAAACGGAAGATATACGTAAAGCTTCGTATACGGTGAATAGTCCAGATACGCATCCCAGAATTCACCGATGTGCATGGATCCGCAAGACACAGTGACGTATTGAGCGCTGACGCGTGAAGAAGCCACTCCGGAATCCTGGCCGCCTATAAATATGTTGCCAGGCGTTCCGCCGACGGTCACGGGAATCATGTGAAGCGAAATAACGGCGTCGAACGGATTCGAATACATCCGTTTCAATAGATCGCTTAACGTCGGAGTAGTCCAGAGATAGTTCGCGAAATTCTGCAATTCTGTCTTGCTGGCAGTATAAATGTTGACGAATCCCGTTCCGCGAATCGAGCGGTCTAACTCTTCGATCGAATCATAATCCGGAATGTCGATCGCTTCGTCGTCGATCCCGTCGCCGAATCGGTCGTCGCCGAACGAACCGTCACCGCCGCCGGTTTCGGATGTTCCGCCGGGGCCGAAAGGATCGTTTGTCGGCTTTGGACCGCTTTCAAGAGCATTAAACCATATAATGAAAGCAGCCTGCAAGTTTGTGGCCGATCCAACGCTAACACGTACTATATTAGTAGTAGCATTTTGTGTATAAGCAGAAAACCCTCGCCATTGCGTGTTTACTATATGGCCGGAATCATCTAAACCTGTTATAATGTTGCCCACTCCTACGGAGTTATTAAAGGGGAATGGAGTGTTTGACGCCGTTCCTATCAAAATATCTTCGTTTGTATAAAGGTTGTATGCTTGTGCGTAATAGCCCTGTGTGCTAATGTTTCCCTGCGATACTGCATAATACCCGCTTTGCTGATTCAATAATTTCAGTTTATAACCGCTATACTGAACCATTTCCCTTCGTACAGTTAACGGACAAACAAGTAACATTCTGTCATACCATGCCGAAGACCAGTAATCAGGAACAGCGTTACCAAAATAATCATAGTCCGGCGTTATAACTGAAAGTGCTGATAAGTCAATAGGCCCGGTTGTATCTATTGAAATTGTACCCGTCGAAGCCGTCGATCCTGTCCATTTATAGACGTTAAAAGCAACAGGATTGAGCCGCGCCACTTCGTCATTATTCGCGTCCAGTATGATAGGAATCAAAGGTTTTGAGATCATAATAAAATAGCGCTTCCTGTTCAGGCCGGAAGCGCTAATCGCCTAAAAAGATTTACGCAACGAAGAAGCAAACGAAGTTTTCGTCGAGATCAAGGAAATATCCTGCGTCGGCCTTGTGCCATTCGTTCCAGAATTCCGCTTTCGCGTTGTAATTGGTCGTCGTACGACGATCCAGGTTGGAAACGCCGAGCGTGTCACGGTCGAAGACGACACCCAGAACACCGGTGACGGTCACGTCATGGCCTGACGGGGTAGTCGCGTAGACTTTGCCGGTATCGGTGAAAGCGTAACCGGTGCCGGATCCCTGCCCGTAGGCGACGGAATCAGCTTCCGGAAGCTTCAAGGATTCGACGTTGAATTGCGAAATACCGTCATAAAGATAGACTTCCGCGGCGTTCTTGAATTCGGAAAGAAGAACGACCTTCATCTTGTCGTCCGGCGTGAATTTGCTCGTGCCGCCGATGTTGAAAAGATCGGAGATTCCCTTCATCCGGTCGATGTAGTTTTTGATCGTGAGCGAAGCGTACCGGATGAAATCGGGATCCGTGAGCGCAGCTGCTGCCGTGATCGGCGTCGCCGGAATTCCGCTGTTGTTATACAGATACAGCAGGTTCACGGCTCGCATGTGAGACGCGCCGGAGATCGAGTTCGCACCATACGCGTCATAGATCGTTTCCGTGATCGCCGCGTTGATCGTTCTCATGATGAGAGAATCGAGCTTGACGGTCATCGAGTTCTGGATCGCGGTCTGGATCATGGAATAGAACGCGTTCAGCTGCGTCGCCGAAGAGAAGCTCGACATAACCTGCTTCTGCGTGATCGAAATCGGGATCTCAAACGTCACACGGTTATTGAAGAATTTAACCGATACGGACGGTTTGTAGAAGATATTCGGATCGTAGCTCGTCTGGTCCTGGAGTTCCCAGGACTCGTTCTCTGCGGCGTCCGGAAGATCTGCACGCACTTTTTCAAGGATCGAACCGTATTCCCACGCGTCCATGACGACGGACGGCGCGCGGCCGGTGTAGATACGATCAACGAAAACCACACGGCCGATATGATCCTGGAGCTTCCGGACGTAGTTATCAACCGCGCCGGTCAGGTTCGCGAACGCCTTTCCGACGTCGACGATGTTGGAAAGATCTTCTTTGACGATGACAGAATCACCCAGGATTTCCTGCGTGATCGTGTTCAGAATGGAATAGACTTGATTCATTTTCATAACTCTTTACCCCCTTCTTTAAGCGCCCGCAACGTCGAGAACCGTCACCTTGTCAGTATTCTTCACATGGATATGAAGCGTTGCGCCGACAAGCACGATTTCGGTCGAGCTGATCTTCCACCCGAACCCCGGAACCGGGGAAACAGGAACGCCAGAACCGTAAACAGTATTATAAAATACCAACGGTTTTCCACCTTCGACAGCCGCAAGCGCCTGATTCCAAGAGCCCGGAACCGTCTGTTCGGACGAATCGGACAAATCAACGCCCGTTCCGTCGATCATGAAATAACCACCTTTCAATTTTAACATGTCTTTTTCTCCTTATATGTTTATAGTTTTGAAAGATCAAAAGATCCGCAGCGTCAGGAAATTCGCGACGTCTTCCATGACGGTCGAAAGAAGCGACCACTTCCAGAGTTCTATTTCCTGGGTCATCATCTGCTGCGTCGTTGTAACGCCGATATTTCCGGATCGTTTTAATTCCCGCGTTCCGACGGCGCTTCCGGTCGTTTCCTGGCCGTCCGTCTCTTCGTCGTGACTCGTACCGCCGCCGGTATTCGCGTCACGCGGTACAGCCGTTGAAGAATTGAATCCGTACGTATTCAGGTTGCCGTTCGTTGTCGTCGAACCGTCGCGTTCGCTCTGACCTTCGACGACGGATTCCGTTTCCGCTTCCGTCTTCTCTTCTTCCGTCATGTCATAATTGGAGATCGGATTATACTCAGCTTCATAGAGCGCGTACAGATGTTCCCATTTCACGTGGAAAAGATTCCAGACGTCAATCGCGAGTTTCCGCATTTCCGGAGACGATCCCAGGATCAGACCGTCGGCGTCAGCGTGGGCCATAACGAACGGTGTCACGATCCGTTCACCGTAATTCCACGGAAGAAGCTCGTCCATTGTATCACATTCCGTTTCCGTGAACGGCACAGGCGTTGTCGAGGGATTATTGTAGCAGCTTGCGAAAATTCCGTCGTGCGTGACTCCGCCGGATCCGTAGCTGTCACGTTCAAATACTTCGTTTAATCGGATATATCTACGCATTTTCGGTGTCTCCCGGCTGATCCGCCGCCGGTTCTTCTTCCGGCTTTTCTTCCGCCTGATCTTCCAGGATTTCAAGATCAGCGTCTTTTTCCTTCATGTTATCCGCCCAGGCGGAAGCCAGGCGAACGGAAATGTTCGTTCCGTACATGGCGTTAACGGCTTCCCACCCTTTGCGCTGCTCTTCGAGCATGTTTTCGACGAGCGGGAAAAGCGCGTCCTTATTCAGCTGCGATTCGTTGCTGTTGATCGCTTCGCGCTTCATGTTGTAATTCGCATTCAGGCCGATTTCATTATACATGGTTGCCCGGATATATTGTTCAAGCTCGATCAAATCCGTGATCGGCTGATTCCCGTCTCGCCCGTCGGCCTGCACCTTCACACCTTCCAGAAACGAGTTTTCGGCGATCACCGCAAGTTTTCCTTCTTCAAGATCATCAAGATATTTTTGCGCGCTTGCGAATGTCTTATCATCCCCTGCGGAAATCGTAGAATGTCTCCGCGCATTTATCGACGCAAGCCGGAATGAAACATCATTTTCAGCAAGCAGCACCGCGTACCGCGTCAGGATACCGAGCAAACCGGCCGCCGAAGAATCATTCAGGATCAGAACACCGTCCGTTCCAATCTTGCACGTCTTGTTAAATTTCAAGTAGGGATTCGCGACCGTGTAAAGCGTCGGCACATAGTACGCGTTTGGTTCTCCGCCCCAGTAACCGACGAACGAATACAGCTCGTCTCCGGCTTTGGTTACGAAGATGTGGCCTGCCGTGAAGAGCTGCCGGAGCATGTACCGCTTTTCGATCGTTTCCGGAAGACCGTCATACTCAAACATTTCCGAAAGACGCGAAAGCATGACGTTTATATAAAGATTCGCGTTCTTCTTTTTGTCCTGGACGATGTCCCACGGAATCGTGATATTGTCGCGCCAGTACGTATACTTTTCAGCCATGTCAACCCCTATCTTTCACCGACCATTTTTCGATGATCTCGTTATAGACTTTCGTAATGAATCCGTTCCCGCCGAGTGCTTTATATTGTGCGTAAAGATCAACCAGGGAATTATATTCGTATTCCGGCATGATCTTATCATGATTATACCGGTAGTAAATATCCAGGATGTCAGCGCGCAGCATGGCGCGTGTTCCTTTCAGCGTCTTAACCAGAAACGAAAGCACGACGCCAACAGCCGCCAACGTTGATCCGGATAAAACATATTGAATCACCATGATAAAATCCTCAACCACAAGAGTCACCTGAACACACATCATAATTTCATATTTAATATACAAGCGATCGTGATAATTGTCAAGCGAAGATCAAACAAAAACACAAGATATTGTATTATGACGTCACAATATCTTGTGTTTATGTCTCGATCAGATCTCCGTCGCCTTGTGGTTTAATCGAATAAAAGCCACACCACCCACGCCGGAATCTCTGTAATCGGCTTATTTCCGTATGTGATTATTACATACACCAAAAATCCAATTATTCCGATAATAAATAGCCAACTCAAAATTCTTAATAGTTTATCCATACTCCTACTCCTGTCTGCACCACTTCAAATAGTTATTTACGATTTCTCCGACTTCGTTTGATTGGTAAAAGACTTTATCGGCTGCGAATAATGCAGCGATCTTCTTCTCAACCGGAAGAATGGGCCGCGTCAGCTTCCGCCGGTAGTTCGGCCTGTTGCTGTATTCGGTCGTGAATACCAGGTCGTTTGCTTCGTCCTGGATCGGCGTCGTCTTCCGGTGAACGAAGATGAAAACGCCTTGCGATCCGTCTATCACTTCGCACTGGAGAATATCGCGGTCGAAGATGATGAAGAAGACGAACAGAATATCCTTCGGCCTATATTTCTCCGGTAGGTGCGGATAGATCGACAGTTCCCATTCGCCCGTCGTTATCATTTTGAGTTCCGGAGAATCGAAAGCGAAATACACGTCCGAAGACTTCCCGGCCTTCACTCCGGTATCCGCATATTCGACCGCGACTTTCAGATTCGTCTGGCCGTATGTGTAAATGTCGATCGTTCCCTGTTTCATTTCCTTTACATGCTTCAATCCCATTTCACCGAAATACGGCGAATACTTGTTCACGGTATTTCCAAGCATGAAAATTTTCACGTTATCCCTGGACCGGATAATCGTTGATAACGTATTCATGAAAAGGACGAATTCGTCCGCCAGATACAGATCCCGCGTGATGAATTCATCGAAACATACGACGTCAATATCCGGATACGACGCGCCTTTGTCGTGTTCGGTTTCCGTGAGCGCGAAAGCGTACGCCATTGGCTTTTCATCCACGATCCGCTTTTTGTCTTCCGGATCATACCGGCAAAAATAAAATTTAGACGCGTAATAGTAAACGTCCGTCCACTCTCCGCCGGTGGCCTTTTCGATGACACCGTTCGCAGTCAGGGAAGCGTAAAGCGCCTGGCCGCGCTTCCCGCGGAAATCTTCGCGATACCTGCGGATGTATGCTAATGTCTTGTGATTCTTCAAGGCGTATTCAAGAACGGAATACGTCTTCCCGTTTGAACGCTCTCCGAAAATGACGTTATAATGAGCGTTATACGATAGGATATTCTTTAAGCTATAATACTTCTGTTTCATTCCATTTCCCTGTATCCTTTCAAATAGTCAATGTAGGCACTCGCCAGCGACAGATCGTAACCGGCCTTTTCCAGATGAACACCGGAACGCTGTTCGTATTCGGCTGTCACGCCGTTATAGTCCGTAAGCGTTCCTGTCATTTCCTCGTCAATATACGTGTGCGTGAGCTTGCCGCAATACTCTTCCGGGATCGAAAGATCGTCGTCAAACGCGTCGAAGATCTTCTCGCCGTATTCCTTCGTCATCCAAGGAATCGCAGCATACTTGTTTACGCCTGAAACCGTCAAGCTGTATGGGTACGACGTCTTGTTTCCATCAGAATCCTTAACGATCAGAGCGTTGTCACATTCCAATAAATACCGCTTTGCACCGAGCGCCTTAAACCGCCGGTATTTTCCTTTCTTCGTTTCATGATCCCAGACGCCGATCAGCTTCTCTTCGCCTTTCTGTGTTTTGGGCCGGAGATCGTCGAAATTTATCTTTGATTTCTCGCACATCATCCGCAGCTTCTTTTCCACAAGCTCATTATACCGATCAAAGTATTCCTTGTGATTGTCGAGATTTATGAGCTTTATAGAATCCGTGTCTGAATAGATGTAGTCCTCCGCAACAGATAGAATTCCCGTCCATAAGTTTCGCCTGGCATACGCCGTCACCCAGACACCCCACGGATAAAACAGGAAACGCGACTTTGATTTGTTATAGTGTTCAATCTGCTTCTTCACTTCATCCGCGTCAGGTTCTTCCGGTTCGGTCCACTCTTTTCCGTAGCCGATCGCCGGACGCACTATATCCGTTACCATCATACCTTAGCTAATAACAGGAATTCAGCATACCCTTTGAAACAAGGTATTCTGATTCCTGTTCTTTAACTCCTTTCAATGCAGTTTTGTCTTTGTAAAGCTTGATGATCGCTTTCATGAGCTTCACCGGAAGATACCCGCGTTCATACACGATGACGTCCTTCACCTTCAATCCGCCTATCTTATACGTCTGTTTAATGATCTTATAATCAACGTCGGTGAGTGTTATCATAATCCGGTCCGCGTCCACGACGCGGCCGTTATTCACGACCGCACCTTCGCATATCGTACACTTCGACTTTGATATATAATTGTCATTCCAACAGGTAGCATACAGACCGGTTATCATAGCGCGGAACAGGACGCAATAATGATTGCATAGTTCTTCGAGCTGTTTCAAACTCGTCACTTCGACGCGCTTTCCTTTCGACATCGGAAACTGTTCCGAAAGCATGACGTACGGATATGAACTCGTGAAATCAAATGAATCCACGTTGAAACGCACCTTCCTGGCATGCTTCGCGTTCGCGTGCGTGAATCCGCCCTGGAACGCGTCTTTCAGTTCCAGATATTCGTCCGGATCCAGCGTCAATTCATCCATGAGAACGCGATAATCCTTGAAGCGCTTTTTCCTTCCCTGAACGGCCTTCCGGCAGTACCGACGGACGTAACCGGTTTTTGTATACGGAATGTTCGCGATGTTTCCGTCATTCTTCTCGATCTCTTCCTGGATGTAGGCCATGACGACCAGGACGTCATGAACACAATACCCTATTTCACGATCCGTCAACGCCGTCTCCGTGTGGCGGATCAGGGAATAATCGAGATCGCCTGACATCTTCGCAACCGGGTATTTCAGAAGCTGATTTCCTACTTCTTCCAGGCGATAACCGGAAAGCGAATAAGAACACCGGAATTCGATCCCGTCCTTTGTAACGGCAAATAACGGCGTTCTGGAAGCCGTCGCAAACACCTTGTACCACTCGAAATACTTCCGCATGAATTGAAATTCAAACGCGAGATTGTGGACGTACACGATCAACCGTTCTTTCAAGCTGATCGTGTAACACTCCACCATTTCACGCACCAAGTGAAGAAACTCTTCCCACGTGCGGCCGATGATAACGTTTCCGTTTATACCGAATTGCCAAACATACATTATGCAGCGTTTCTCGCCGTTCTCATAGAACGACGTCGTTTCGATGTCAAACGCCGCCGGTACGTTCATATATCCAAGCGTTTCGTACGTGTGCGTCATGTCGAATTCCGGAAGTTTCAAAAGGAATTCGTCAAGCTGTTCCATTGTGTACGGTTTTTCGTTTAATGAAAACATGTCATCCTTCGTCGTCGATCAAAGTATCCCAGAATTCGCTGTCAGCTTCTTCACGTGCCGCCTGTTCTTCCGCGTACTGATCCATGAAAAGCTTTTCAGCCGCTTCGATCAGATCCTTTTCTTTCGCCTTTTTATCCCCCATTTTCGTGCGGGCAATCTCTCGGATATATTTATCCGAGCCGTGGCCTCGCAATCCAGGATGTGATTCTTCAAACTTCCGGTACGCCTTGAAGACTTGTTTCGATACGTTTCTTCTTTGTTTCGCGGACAGTTTTCCCGCAGCTGCACGACCGGCTTTCCCTTCGCCGAAGATCAGCTCCGTCTGTTTTCCCTGGACTTCACGGGCGCCGGATACGGTGGACGTTTTCGATTCATAAAAATCTCGCATACGGGAAAGTTCTTTCTGTAACTGGTTGTACGTCTTCCCCTTCGCACCGAAACGACCACCGGATTCTTCGACGTTCTTCAAAGCGTAATCCACGACGTCGGCTCGCTTTGATAAACGATCCAATCTGGCGTTGAGTTTCTTCGCCGCATAGGATACCATAGAAGACAGTTCTTTCTGGTTCAGCTTCCGACGCGCCTTGTCGCTCATGCTTAAAATCTCTTCAACCGTCATGACGTTTTACCCCTTTCAAATATCGGATGATCGTTTTCAAACGAGTGTTTCCGAACCACATTGAATACCGATACATTTCCGAACCGCGGAATTCTTTAAGGTCGCGCTTGCTGCGCTGCTCTTTCACGGATCTCTGGATCATGATGATCGGAGCTTGATCCATGTTTCCGAAATCCCACGTGATCCGCTTCGCCTGGCGTTTATTCATAGCTTCACACCTCTTTTCACATACCAGAACAGTATCCGGCTTGATAACATCTTCCCGGATTCAAACATCGAAACGGCGCTTTGTTTCGTGCCGGTTTCCCTGGCGACAGTCAATTGACTTTCGCCGAGTTCCAAACGCAGCGCTTTGCACTTCGCGCCGATCTCCGCCGAATCGTAGTACAGCTTTTTACTTTTCATGAAATTCTCCTTTCTGTTAAAATGACGGCGGCACACTGGCCGCCGCCTGACGCACGAAATGGACCGTTTTAACGCTTCGCGGTTTTCTTCGTGTTCTTCTTTTCCTTGTTCTCTTCGGACGGCTTTGAGCCGCCAAAATAGACGTTACGCGCCACGATTTCCGTGATGTAATGACGTGCGTCATCTTCGTCTTCCCAGAAGCGCTTCGCCAGGGATCCCGTGACGACGATCAGATTCCCCTTCTTGAAATACTTCTCCATGAAATCAGCGGAAGCGCCCCACGCCACACAATCCAGGAAATCCGTGTCGCGATTTCCTTCGTCGTCCGTGTAATCGCGATCAACGGCAACAACAAAATTGCAGACGCTCTTCTTCGCGCTCGTCTTCCTGATCTCCGGATCGGCTACGAGCCGACCGTGAATGCACACTTCATTTAACATACTTTTCTTCCTTTCTGGCCTGTCATCATCAGCGCCTGGCGGCCATTCCAGGTGGACGCTTCCGGATTCCCGGCCGGAAGCGTTTCGACAATCATTCGCGGCGTTCTCTCATGTAGACGTCAAAATCGCGTTCTTTGTCGTCGGCTTTCTCCTGATCCACATACAACCGTCCGAATTCGTTCGCTTCCGCGATTGTCTCGAAATTGTAAACAGCCACCGGCCTCCAGAATTTCCCGCTTTTTACCCAGGTGCGGCAAACGTAGTATTTCATCGTTTCCACTCTCCTTCAAGTTTTATTGCGTAGTGGATAAACCTATCCGAACGGCG
>ERZ809497.67-NODE-67-length-10148-cov-6.080254_pt1 | contig 10148 bp, 7 predicted proteins | sample MGYA00521237_ERZ809497 | MGnify/ENA primary metagenome ERZ809497 (study PRJEB31581, sample SAMEA3312976) | metagenome | study: EMG produced TPA metagenomics assembly of the PRJEB8939 data set (Metagenomic analyses of Rumen microbiomes reveals... | reverse complement strand
CATAACCGGCACATCACCGAGGCACTTGCTGTCGGCCACCCATGAGGGGCTAGCAATGTTTGTAGTGGTGTAGATACCATGCTCGGTGCCGAGGATAACCTCACCCGTGCTCATTTCAATCACGGATGAGTAGACCGGCATCTTGGGCAGGTTGCCTTGCTTGCTGACCATGGTCGGCTCTTCGGCGAGAGCATTGGTCGAATACAGGACGTAAGTGTCGTTGCCATAGTTACCAAGGGTGACGATGATCTTGTTGGCATCGCGCGGGTCAACGGCGACGGAAGTCACGCACTGGCCATCAGTAGGCAGGGTGATTTCGGTGGTCGTGACTTGGAAGTTGATAGTATCACCAATGGTGCCCGACTCGGCGTCGAGAACAGTGTTCAAGTTAGAAACGCGGAAGAGTCTGCCTTCCTTGGTGCCAACGAAGAGATGGTCGCCGTCAGCGGAGATAGCCATGCTGAGAGGCTCGCCGGTGACACCAGCGTTAGCCTTGTTGGAGACCAGATACCACTCCGTTTCAACGGCGAAGTCCAAAGCCTGACGAGTCATATAGACCACATCGGTATAAGCAATGAAGAATCTTGAGCTGATCGGGTCGTGCACCTCGATGGAATCACCGACAATCAGGGGTTGTTCCAGAGTGTAGTCGAAGGGGAAATCGCTGTTGCTCATGCACTGAACGGTAGTACCAGCTGCAAGGTTAAACTCTCCTTCGTTCTTGAACCACACTGTAGCAGGATTCAGTTCATCGTCGAAGTCTTCGTAAAGCAGGACAGGCATACGGAAGGAAGAAGTGCTGATGCCGCTACCGCTGTTCAAAGTCGAAGAAGTGGTGAAGTTGACGGAAACCCAGTCCTCACCGGCCGTTTCAGAACGATACAAACCACCATCCTTGTAAGTGACGAAGATGGTCTTGGGGTTGATGCAGGAGATGGCGCAAGGACCAGCTTGATAAGCATCGGTGAACATGCCATAGGTGACACCGTCGATGTTAATCCATTCGCCATGGCTGAGGGTGTTGAGGTTCTCGTCACCATCGATACGCACCACACCGTGGTCAAGGCCAGCGGCGAGAACGCGGGTGGGCTTGCCGCAATAGGCCACGCTGAACATACGGGAAGTCACATAGTTGCGGTTGCTGTAGCTGAATGAGAAGTTGCCGCCGCTGTTCGTGGCTTTATAGACGCCACCATCGGTGCCGAAATAGCACTCGTTCTCGCGACCTTCCTTAGGATTGAAAGCCAAGGCGTGAAGACCGACATGCAGATAATTGGGAAGCATGTACATCGACTGACCCGTCACTTCCTCGCAGAGGTAGTAACCCACACCCGTTGCAGACTTTTCAATCTTCCAGAGGTAGTAGCCCAAGATGAACAAACGGCCTTCGTCGGTGGGGTCGACCACGATACCATGGTTGTAGAGGCCATAGCCACCATAGACGTTGTTACCGAGGTTTTGACCAACGGCAGGCAGGGCAATCGCCCAAGTCTGACCACCATTGTATGACACGAAGATGCCCGTGTGGACACCGCTTGCATTGACGCAAGAGGCATACATCACATTCTCATTGCTCGGGGCGAAAGCGATGTCAAGCAGACCAGCGGCTTTCGGGAGAGCGATGATGTTGTTGTCATCGTCATACGTTGCGCTGTTACCATCCGACGAATGGCAGGTCATCGCTTCGGCAGTGCCGATGTAGAGCTGGCCGTCAACGGAAGCCATGATGGTACCGTCGCTGAGGACCTTCACTGCCATAGCTTCGCCTTCGACGAGGGTCGTCCAAGTGGCACCCTTGTCGGTGGTGTACTTCAGACCTTCGCCCGTGGCAGCATAAAGTGTGTTGCCCGAAGTGGCCAGGTCATACACAAACGACCAAGCAGTCACGTTATTGAGCGTGGGAGCCGTGGAAGCCATTTGGTTGATGTTGCCCTCAGCGTCAATCATATAGATACCTGTGCCGATGAAGCTGTTGTCGTAGCCCTGTTGGCTGAGGCCATTGTATTCAGCCGTCTTGCTACCGCCGTCACCAGTACCGACATAGATGATGCCGTCAGCGTCTTGGGCCATGCAGCTGACCATCAGGTTTTGGTCGCCCACCTGATGCCAAGTGACACCAGCGTTGTAGGTCACATGCACGCCGCCGCCCTTCGAGCCGATATAGACCCAATGGGTTTGGTTGTCGTAAAGGACTGCTGTGGTTTGACCACCCATGTTGTCGGGACCCATGCTGATCCAATACAAATCGTCAGCATTGGTTGCTTTGGATTGATTTTGAGCGGCTTGCAGCATCAAAGCGGGGTCAATCAGACCTGTGTGCTGGTTGGCACGGAGACTGCTCATGAAGCTTTCAGCCGTTTCATTTCCTTGAGTGCGCGGCACATAGTGACCGCCATTGTCAGCGATAGCGAATTGGCCGAGGGCCAAAACCGCCATCATGAAAGGTAAAAATCTCTTTTTCATATCACGAAATTTAATTAACTTTCTGTTTGATAAGTGTTTCGTTCAGAATAATGTTCTATTTCACCAAAGATATGGTCTGCAAATATAGGACTTTATCTGAAAGGTGCGACAAAAAGTCGAAAAAAAATTCGTTTTTTTTCAAAAAAATTGGAAATTTAGCACTCTGAAGCGTCAAAAACGGCGCATGAAGTCGGCTTGAAGCCATCCGACGCTACCATTGGCTATTTTGATTTTGTTCCATCCATCAGCCTCGTCGAGGAGGGTTACCTTGGTGCCTTCGTGCAGCACAAAGAGGTCGATGCTGGCCTCATTGGGCGAACTTTTCACCGTCACGGTAGGGCTCATCACGATAGCTTGGTCTTGCTTCGAAGCGGCTTGTTTGAGTTGTGCGGCAAAAAGCACCGACAAGGCCAAAACAATGAAGACGACGATGCCGCCAAAGAAGCCCAACTTGCGCCAACCTGTTCTCCTGCCTCGCAAGAAAAGGTAAACCGCAACGAGCAACGAGGCAAATGCGCCAATCGAAACATAGGCCCATCCATCGCCAGAAAGCCTGTGTTTCAACCCATTCCATCCCTTGACGATGAACGACTGCGGCACGGGTTCAATCTTGTCGACGATGGCCAAGTTTGCAATTTCGAGGTTGGTGCGCACGTCGTCGTTTGACGGGTCGAGTTTCAAGGCTTTCTCGTAATAATAAATGGCCATGGGATACTCGCGCATCTTGTAGTAAGCATTGCCCATGTTGTAGTAGAGCGGCACCGATTCCACGTCGGTGGCAAGGATTTGCTCATAGAACATCATGGCCGAGTCGTAGTTGCCCGCGTTGTAGGCCGCATTGGCCTGCTCAAACCATTGCTCGTTTTGCGACTGCGCCGTCATCGTCAGAGCGGCGAGCGTCAATATTATTAATAAGGTGTAGCGTTTCATCTCTTTCTCCTTTCTTTACAAGACTTTTTCGGCTTTGGTGATGACCTCGATGCCACGACGGTAAAGGTCGTCCATCTTCTCTTCCGCGCTGCCCGGAGCGAAACGGGCGAACTCACAGCTGTTGAGCGTGTCGACAAACTGTTGCGTGAGGTCGTCGGGGACGTTCTTGCCCTTCATGGTCTCGCTTACCGTGTCCATCGAGAGCTTGGAGCGCTCAATGCCGAGCTTGTCGGCGATATAGCCCCACAAAGCCTGCGACATCTCCACGTAAAACTTATCTTGGTCTTTAACTTTCAGGTATTGCTCGGCTTTCTTCAGTCGGCCACGCGCCACCTTGGTGGCTTTCCTGTTTCGATTGGCGGCATTGTCCTGCTTCAGCTCTTCGCGTTTCTTTGAAACAAGCAACACAATGATGAATGTCAACAACAAGGCGAGCAAAGCAACAAAATAGCCTGGCGTGGCAAAGAAGGTCGTTCCTGTGGATTTCAGTCTCGGGTTGCCCGTCATGATGTGGCGGATGTCGCTGCCAAGATATTTGATACCCTCTTGGTTGGAGGCAAAAATGCTGCCTTCGTCACCTTCGCCAGCCGCACCTTTCTCCACTTGGATGGAATAAGTCTCGGAAGTGAGGCTGGCATAGCTGCCCGTACTCGGGTTGAAATACGAGAACTCGACAGGCGTCAGGTTGAAGCTGCCCGCGCGACGCGGGATGACGAGGTATTCCGCCTTCTTCGTCCCCGACAAGCCATTAGCCGTATTGTTGGTCGTGGTGATGATTTTCGGGTCGTAGACCTCGAAATCGGGCGGGAACGTCGGTTCGGGCATCTTCAGCAGCTCAATGTTGCCCGTACCCGTGACGGTCAGCGTGAGGGTGAAAGCCTCGTTGGTCTTGAGCTCCGTCTTGTCGATATCCGACTTGAAGTTGTAGTTGCCCACAGCGCCCGCAAACGAGGCGGGTTTACCATTCTCGGGCAGGTTTTTCACCTCAAGACTCAAGCTGTTACACGACAATTCCTTGCGAACATTGGTGATATTGCGGTTGAAGAAAGGATCATTGAAGAAAATGTCGAAGGGGTCGTTACTCTGACGACTGTTGCCTTGTGTACGAATCTGCGCCACGCACTCGATACTCATCGGCTCCAGAGGAAGGGTGCCACTCCGTTGCGGAACGAGGACAATTCGCTGTATCTCGGCGGTGGTGTATTCCACGCCATTGACGTATTCGCTGCTTTGACGCAGATTGCCACCATTATTGTCGGAAATATCCTTGGTCCAGAAGCCTGCGTATGACGGCGACTTCGACACCGACAGCGATGAGACTGGCACTTTGGTGTAGAGCTTGTAGGTCAGTGTAAGTTGCTCGCCGACGTAAACCGATTTCTTCGAGGGGATGACCTTGAGGAACAAGTCCTTGCCGCTGACCTGCGGGTCGCTGGTATTCTGCGTCTGTCCTTGCGAGCTTGTGTTTCCCTTCGTATTGCCTGATGATGCGGCATAGCTGCCATCGTCAGGGATAACCTTGATTTCGAATGGCTCGCTGCTCACCTTGTTGCCTTTGACGGTCAGCGAGGCGGAGCCAATGCGGTAGGTACCCTCCTGTGCGGCTTGCAACGCAAAGGTGTAGGTGTTCTTGGTGGAACGCGTGACCGAGCCATTGACAATCTGCACACTCGAACTCGACGAGGTGAAGGGGCCGCCCAACATATTGAAGCCCTCAAACGAAGGCGCATTGAAGTGCTTGCCTTCAAAATTAGCCTCAAACACCACTTGGAAACGCTCACCTACCATGACCTGCCGCTTGGTGGATACGGTCAGCGTGGGGTCGTCGTCCTGCGCCCAAAGCGACATGGGTGCGACGCACATTAATACAAATAACCAAAATATTCTCTTCATTGATCTTTTGTTTTCACGATGCAAAAATATGTATTTGTCCATTTGTCCGTTAGGGCGGACGCACGCGGTGCGTCCCTACCAATCCTTGTCGGATTTCTTCTTGGGTTGTTGTCTGACTTTTTGTTCGTTGACCTTCTCCATGGTCTGTTTTTCCTGGTTCTCAAGGGCATCCAACATGCGCTGGGCGTCTTCCTTCGACATCTCCTGACTTTGTTGCTGTTGCTGCTGTTGTTGCTGGTCTTGATTCTGTTGGTCTTGCTGTTGTTGCTGCTCTTGCTGGTCCTGTTGGTCCTGCTGCTGGTCTTGCTGTTGTTGCTGTTGCTGCTGGTCGTCACCCTCGTTCTTCTCAAAGATTGCAGAGACCTCCACGTCGAAGTCGGGCATGGTGAAGAAATTACCCAACGGCTGCACCTTGACGGAGGTGTCGCCCACTTGATGGATGACATACTCCTTGAACTGATAGCCAGGTTCAGGAGCATTACGCAGAGCCACCGTCTCACGGCGCGTGGCGTCATTGATATCCAACAGAACGTGACCGCCTTTCAGGGTGGTATCGGCCTCCACCTTATAATAATGTGAAGCTTCCACGAAGTTGGCCTGCACCTTCACGTCGGAGTCAAGCATCTGGAAGAGGTTGTCGTCGGAAACGGGCGCGGATTCCGTGCCATCTTTGCTGACCACACGCAAGTCACCCAACTGGAAGCCCTTGTCAGGCTTCACGATGACCGCGATGTTCTGTCCAGGTTTGACCAAACTATCGGTCACCGAGATGGTACCGTTAGAAACCGTGTCGATGCTGACTTTCAAGGCGGTGCGGAATGTGGCCGTTACTGTCACATCGAAGTCGGGCATCTGGAACACCGTGTCATTGACTTGAATGGTGTCGTTGCGGCTACCCGTTTTGTATACGGTGAACTTGTCCACCATGTAGCCTTCATCGCCAAAGCCTTTCAGCACGACCTGTTGTCCTTCAATGGCTTTCTGTTTGTCAGCCTGCACCCTACCATGCGGGATGTTCTTCTCGACCTCAATCTTATGCGCTTGCTTGAACTCTGCCATCACGATGACATCAAACTTCGGCATGATGAAGCTGCTGCCGCTCACCTGTACTTGCACTTCCTGGTTGTCGGCCTTCACGACGATATACTGCGACAAGGCATAGTTCTCATCAGCTTGCGATTTCAGCGTAACACGTTGACCGTTAAAGGCTTCCTTATCACTCGCCTCCACCTTGCCATGCTCAATCATCGGATAGACCAAAATCTTGCTCTTCACCAAATGCGCACGGCAATACTCAAGGTTATACAAGGCGTTTTCGTTTTCGGGGTTCAGTTTCAGCGACACCTTATATATATTAAAGGCGTCGTAGAACTTGTCCTGCGCGAGGAGGCAGTTACCCATGTTGAACACCGCGTTCGACTTCAGCTTGGCATCGGGTGACATCTCCACCACCTTCTGGAAAGCCTCGTAAGCCGCATCGTAGTTCTCCTGTGCAAACAACGCATCGCCGAGGTTGAATTGGGCATGGTCGTTATTGGGTCGCACCTCCAACGCCTTCTTGTAGTTGACCTCCGCCTCGGTATAATTGCCCCGCTTGTAGTCACGGTTGCCCTTGCGAATCAGCTTCTCATCGCTTTGGGCCGAAGCAGAAAGGCAAGAGACCATCAACGCAATGGCTATCAGATATTTACTTATCGTTTTCATGCTTTCTTCTCAAAAATGTTAAACTTCTTCTCCCAGCCTTTCTTGCCTGACGAGATCAGCACTTCGACGAGCAGCAGGATGATGGCAGCACCCACAAACCATTGGAACTGATCTTCATAGTCGGTGTAGACCTTGGCCTCAATCTCAGCTTTGTCGAGTTTTTCAATGTCGTTGTAGATTTTCTCCAAACCCACGTTGGAGTTGCTGGCGCGGACATAGATGCCGTTGCCGGCTGCGGCAATCTTTTGCAGCATCTGCTCGTCGAGCTTGGTGATGATGGTGTTGCCGTTGCGGTCCTTGCGGTAGCCCGTCTGATGACCATACTGGTTGTATTCCGGAATAGGGGCACCGTCGGGCAAACCCATGCCGATGGTATAGATGCGGATGCCCTGTTTGGCAGCTTCCTGTGCGGCTTTCACGGCAGCGTCGTTCTCGTGGTCCTCGCCGTCGGAGATGATGATGATGGCCTTGCTGTGTTCCTCGTCGGAAAACGACTTCATGGCCAGATTGATGGCTTCGGCGATGGCCGTTCCTTGCGAGGCCACGAGGCTCGTGTTGATGGTCGAGAGGAACATGCGGGCCGCCGAATAGTCGGTGGTGATGGGCAGTTGCACGAAAGCCTTGTCAGCGAAGACGATGACACCGATGCGGTCGCCTTTCATCTCGTTGATGAGCTTGTTGATGGCCTGCTTGGAGCGTTCCAAACGGCTCGGGACAATGTCCTCGGCGTTCATCGAATTAGACACGTCGACGGCAAGGTAAAGGTCGATACCCTCGCGCTTCACTTCCTCCATCTTACTGCCGCTCTGCAAGTTGGCCAATGCTAAGATGACGCAGGAAATCATGAGCAAGAAGATGACGAACTTGAAGTTGGCGCGGCGTGTGGAATAACTCGGCACAAGGCTGTCGCGCATCTCAAGGCTAGCAAAACGCTCGAAACGTTTCCTTTGCCCGATGCGGAACAGGATATAGATGAGCACCAGTACTGGGATGATAATCAACCAGTAAAGGTACTCGGGGCGTTCAAATCGCAATACGTTTTCCATGGCTTTAATCGGTTAAAGTTCTGAAAATAGTCTTACGCAACAAAAATTCCAGCAGCAGCAAGGCCAAAGCCCATGCCACCAAGGGATAGAATTCCTCGTGAAGGCGGCGGAACTCCGTCACTTCAATCTTGGAGCGTTCCAGCTTGTCGATTTCCTGATAAACCTCGTCCAACTTCTGGTTGGAAGTGGCGCGGAAGTACTTGCCACCCGTTTGGAAAGCGATGGTGTTCAGCAGCTTCTCGTCAATTTCGACCTTCATCTGCTGGATTTGCGTTCCAAAAGGCGTTTGCACAGGATAAGGGGCTGTGCCATAGCTACCTACGCCGATGGTGTAGACACGGATGCCATACAGTTTGGCAATCTCGGCGGCGGTGTATGGGTCGACGGAGCCAGCGTTGTTCAAACCGTCGGTGAGCAGAATGACCACCTTGGAGATGGCCTCGCTGTCCTTGAGACGGCTGATGGCCGTGGCCAAACCGTCGCCGATGGCGGTGCCGTCTTCGATGAGGCCGTTCTTCATCTCGGCCAGCATGTTGAGCATCACGCCGTGGTCGGTGGTCAACGGCACTTGGGTGAATGTCTCGCCCGAGAAGATGACCAAGCCCATGCGGTCGCCAGGGCGACCTTTCACAAAATCAGAGGCCACGTTCTTGGCGGCCGTCAAGCGGTCTTGAGGTCGCGGGCCAGCATGGAGCCCGAGACGTCCATCGCCATGACGATGTCGATGCCTTCGATGTTGGAAGTCGAGTTGGTCGAGGAGCTCTGCGGACGAGCCAAAGCAACAATAAGCAGTGCCAATGCTGCCATCTTCAAGGCAAAGAGCAGGTGACGCAAGTATGCCTTCCAAGTTTTGGGAAGTTTGGCGAAGCCGTTGGTGTCGGAGAATTGCATCGAGGCTTCCTGTTTCTTGTGGCGCAAGATGTACCAAACGATGGTCAGCGGCACCAACAGCAAGAGCCACAACAGCTTGGGATTCGCAAATTCAATGTTTTCAAACATCTTTCACCTCCTCCTTCTTTGTCGCTGACTGCGTTTCGCAGTCAGACCCTTCCGTCTGCGGCTAGTAGACGGCGACAATGTCTTTTGATAATGCGCGTAGCTCTCATTGACAAACTCCGTCATGCTACTCAAGGCGGTATCGCTTTCGAGGGTTGAAGCCGAATACTTGGCGAACTTCACTAAATCAGCAACTTCCATGGTGTCTTTCAGCTTATTGTAGGTCTCCTTCGAGAAATGCAATGGCTTGATTTCCTCCAAAATATCATCGGTGGTCATCTCGACAGCATTCACGCCGAACTGACCTTCGATGTATTCGCGGGCGATGTCGGTCAGCGAGGAGAAATACTCCTTCACCTTGCCCGACTGCCACATCTTTTCTTCACGTAAGCGTTTCAGGTCGTCGACGGCCTTATCGTATGGCGGAATGGCGGGGCCATGAACGATGTTGCCGTCCTCATCCACATGCACCTTGCGACGTTTCACGAAGAACCAGATGCCCAAACCGAGCAATATGGCCAACAATACGGCCAAAATCCACGGGAACACCTCTTTCATCTGAATGGGTGCAGCGATGGGTTCCACGATGGGCTTGTACGGCTGCAAAGTGTCGACGGTTATCGTAGTAGCATACAAATCAATGGGTTCCGTGAAGGCCTGCATCCGCATTGGGGCATCAAACGACTTGGCGTAAGTCAGGCCGACGGCAGGCAGCTGGATTTGTCCCGTATCAAAGGTCATCAGCGTCAGCTGTTGCTTCACGATGACATTGCTGTCAGCATCGGCGGTGCGTTCCACGTTGCCGCGCTTGATGATGTCGATTTGCTCAGACAGCGTGTCAATGGCGAAATCGTTCCATTCCACAAACCAACCGTAAGGCACCTTGAGGCTTAAATCAAGGGTAAAAGGCTTACCCACTTGCACCTCTGTGCTTTCGACCTTGCCTTCCACCTCTACGTTTTGGGGTGAATTGACCACAATTTGCGGAGACGCAAAGCATTGAGACGCAAAGCATTGCGTCTCTACAACAAATACCAAAAGGGCTAACCTTAACAAAACAAATTTCTTCATCTTCTTGCCTCCCTTTTCTTGAAGAGTTGCATCAAAGGTTTCACA
>ERZ809497.66-NODE-66-length-10245-cov-6.223356_pt1 | contig 10245 bp, 10 predicted proteins | sample MGYA00521237_ERZ809497 | MGnify/ENA primary metagenome ERZ809497 (study PRJEB31581, sample SAMEA3312976) | metagenome | study: EMG produced TPA metagenomics assembly of the PRJEB8939 data set (Metagenomic analyses of Rumen microbiomes reveals... | reverse complement strand
AGTCGGCTTCCTTGCGTTCGCCGTCGAGTTCACTGATGACCTGGCAGGTCTCCTTGCCCTCGTAGAAGGCGGTCTGCACCGAGTCGGAGATGCGCCCGATGGCGTCGTCCATGCTCTCGTTGACCTTGATGCGGTCGATGAGCAGCTTCACCTTCTTCTCGCTGACCTTTTTCTTCTGGTCGAGGAAATCCTCGATTTTAATGATCTCGCCATTCAGCAGGATGCGGTAGAAGCCTTGCTGCATAAGGATGTTGAGGTGCTCGTCGAGGCTGCGGCCTTCGGGCAGGTGGAGCGGCGCGACGACATAGGCCGTGGTGCCCGTTTCGAGGCCGAGGATGTAGTTCACCACATCCATCACCTGGTGCTTCTTGACCAGCTTGCCCGAGGCGGGGGAGTAGGTCTTGCCGATGCGGGCGTAGAGGAGTTTCAGGAACTCGTAGATCTCGGTGCTGGTGCCCACGGTGGAGCGAGGGTTGTGCGAATTCACCTTCTGTTCGATGGCGATGGCGGGCGAGAGGCTGGTGATGCTTTCCACGTTGGGCTTGTTGAGACGGCCCATGAACTGCCGCGCATAGGAGCTCAGGCTCTCCACATAGCGGCGTTGTCCCTCGGCATAGAGTGTGTCGAAGGCCAGCGACGACTTGCCCGACCCCGACAGGCCCGTGATGACCACCAGCTTGTTTTTAGGAATCCGTAAACTGATGCCTTTCAGGTTGTTGACCTTGGCGTTACGGATGGTGATATAGGAGGTTGTTTGCTCTTTCAAGGTTCGGAAAATTTGAACCTGCAAAGGTACGGAAAAGCGGGGAAATAGGGAAGGGGGAAGGAGAAATTTTAAGTACGTTGAACACAAAAGTGTAGAATCGAAAAAAGTTTGTATTTTTGCAAGTTACTAAGACAATAGCAATGCGGGGTCTGTATGAATGTTTCAACGCTTATAAAACAGTATTTTGCATCGCACATTAACGATGTGGCGATAGATGTTTTCGATGAGAAAAACATTTATGCTGTCTATCAGCGTGTGATTGAGACATTGACCCAGCATGTGAATATTGAGACGACGCTGCTTCAAGCACTGAGTTACTGCTTCTACGAGATATTAGACAATGTGCTCACCCACTCAGGCAAGGAACTTGGCACCGTAATCACATACTACGATTCTGAAGGGCACACGTTGAGCCTCCTCGTGGCCGATGATGGGCAAGGTATCCGCACCTCGTTGGCTGAGAATGACAAGTATGCTAATCTGTCAGAGCCAGAAGCATTGGAGATGTGTATTCGCGACTCGGTCACTGACGGCAAGGGGATGGGCTTTGGACTTTACTCCACATCGCTTCTTGTCAGGGATGCTGGTCTAAGGTTCGACATCCGTTCTGGCAACCACACCTTGAGATTACAAGACGGACAAACCTCTGTTACTGAGAGCGATACATGGCAAGGTGCAATTATATTCTTGCAGCTGCGCACTGACAAGGAAATCAATCCTGACGATGTTGTGGCCAACCGCACCAATGTGGCTGAGCAATACAACGAACTATTCTTGAACGATAATGAATTGGAGGAATTATGGTAACATTTTGTTTTAGAGATTTTGGTGAAAACCTTGGCACTCGTCCATTAGGACAGAAAGTGCGCGAACAGCTGGTGCCGTTGCTTGAGAAAGAGGATCTCGTGGTGCTTGACTTCACTGGCGTTAATGTCGTGAGCAACTCATTTGCCGACGAATGCATCGCCAAGTTGTTGCTTACCATGTCCCTTGCTGAACTGAAAGCGCATACCACTTTTCGAGGTCTCAACCCTGTGGCTTCCAAAAGCGTACTTACTGCTCTCCAACGCCGTCACTTATCATTGGCGTAAGTAAGCCTCGTTCTGTTGCTTTTCGGATGGAATAGGATAATTCTCTTGTATTTACTCCAAGTTTCTGGCAACTTGCCAGAAATCCGTAATGAAAAGTGGTTTTTGTATGCGATCTTGGCTCACATCACAATATCGACATGTGTATTTTTGCATCAACATTGTTATCGTTCGCAATTCATAAATCGTAAATATTTATTGTAAATAATTGATAATTAACAATATGAAATCATCAACATCATTGAAAATACAGTATGTCTCTGACCTTCATTTGGAATTTCCACAAAACAGGGCTTGGTTGGAAGAGTATCCTTTGGAAGTGACGGGTGATATCCTGCTTATCGCTGGCGACACGGCCTATCTTGACACGCCTAAATCTGGGCAGGACACCTATTCGCGTTATTCTTTTTGGGATTGGGCGGCCGAACATTATAAGCAAGTCATTGTCTGCTTCGGCAACCATGATTTCTATGGTTACTATGACCTCGCCACTATGCCGGACGGCTATTGCAAAGAAATCCGTCCCAACATTCATGCATACTATAATGCCGTGGTTCATATCGATGATGTCGACATCATAGTTTCCACGCTTTGGTCGTACATTGAACCTTGTTATTCCTATATCACTGAACATGGAGTTAGCGATTTCTATCGGATAAAATATGAGGGGCATCGACTCAATTCGTACAATTTCAACCAAGAGCATGAGAAGTGTCTGCGATTTATAAAACAGGCAGTTGTTGAAAGTAAGGCAACAACGAAGATTGTGCTTACCCACCATGTGCCGACACAACGCTGCACGGCAGAAGAATTCCGAGGCAGCGAAATCAACGGTGCCTTTACAGTGGAGTTGGGCGACTATATCGCGGATTCTGGGATTGACTACTGGATCTACGGCCACTCGCATCGCAATATTGACGCGCAGATTGGCAAAACCAAAATTACCTCCAACCAGTTGGGTTATGTCTCGTATGGAGAGCATTTGGCTAATGGATTTGACTTGGGGAAGAGTGTGGTTGTGTAAGTATGGAAAAATAAACCTATAAAGTTAGGGAAAAGCGGGGAAATAGGGTGGAGATGGGATGAGAAAAAAACAATGTAACTGTATTAATAACTACCATCGTGATTGGAAAATTCTTTGTTTTCTTACTTGTCGATTTTTTCCTTATTTTTGCAACGGTTCTAATGGGTTTCCGTGATAGCATATCATATTACTAACCGAAAAACAATATATTCAGTATAATAGTAGTCTCCTAAAAGACAAATCGTTATGATTCAGAACGTAAACAAATATCCTATTGACGAGATTCTCAAGAAAGATGCGTCATTTTATTATGTTATTCCTAAATACCAGCGTGAATACACATGGTCCTACAAAGAATGGGACGCTTTATACGATGATATTACAGAGAATCTTGAAGGGTATTTCATTGGCTCGATTATTTGTATTAACACGGGTGATTCCAATTATCCTCGTCTTGAAGTGATTGATGGTCAGCAACGTCTTACCACGCTCTGTTTATTCCTTCTTGCCATTTATCATCATCTCAATAAGTATAAGGAGGAAATGGATGAAGACGACCTTTTTGAAATATCTTGGATTAGGAAGACACTGCAAAATGGAAAGAATACCAGTAATAAGTTAATCCTTCTACCTCAGATTCAAAATTACAATCAAGATGATTTTTCCTATGTAATGTATGATAATGGTATCTTGCCATTTGCAAAGAAGGTGCAGAACTATGGACGACGAAAGATTTATCGTTGTTTCTCCCACTTCTTGTATAAAATTGAACAGGACTTAAACGAAAGTGACAATAAGGTTGCTACGCTTCTTGAGATTAAGAAAAAGGTCTGTAATTCAATGTTGGTCAAAATCGAAGTTTCTTCGCACTCTGATGCATATATCCTTTTCGAGTCTCTAAACAATCGAGGGACTCCATTGACCGCCATTGACCTAATGAAGAATCTAATTATGGCTCGTGCAGAAAAAGTGGGGCTTACCGTAGACGATTGCTTTGAGCAATGGAAGGAACTTTTGGAATGCCTTACCGATGATTACGCCACACAAGAGAGATTTTTCCGTTATTATTACAATGCTTTCAAGAACAGGCTTAATGAGCCGTTCCGGAAGGAAGAGTTAAAGAAGAAAGACCCTTTGGGTATCGTTGCGACAAAGTCAAATCTTCTTCAGATTTATGAAAGACTTATCAATCACGATTTACAAAGTTTTTTGGATGAGATTTTAATCGCGGGAAACATTTTCGCCGATTTGCGCAATAGGGACGATGATAAAACCCCTTACCGCCGTGCCTTATTGGATTTGACTAGAATTCAAGGTGTTCCATCTTACCAACTCTTATTGTTCCTTCTTCGCAATAAAGAAGATTTACAACTATCAGATGAGATTATCATCAAGATTGTAAATCTTTTGACGGTGTTCTTTGTCCGTCGTAATGTAACCGACTATCCAGGTACCCGTGACCTCAATAGAATATTCATGGATGCCATTGCAGCCATAGAGAATAATGGCATCATAGGAGAGGATGTTTATATCACGGTAAAAGGTGTTCTTTCTAAATGGGTCGCTTCTGATGACTTGTTTATAAAGCGGCTCAATGGTGACATTTATAAGGAGAACACAGGAGCGGCTCGTTTCATATTGTGCGCATTGGCCCAGAAGTACATGACCAAAGAAACATGGACTGATTTGTGGGAATATAAGCAGTATGAAAAGAGCAACAATAATGTCTTCATTTGGACCATCGAACACATTTTCCCAGAAGGTGAAAACATTCCTCAGGTATGGGTGGATATGATAGCAGATGGAGACCGCGAACTTGCAAATGAATACCTACAAAAATACGTTCACAAATTAGGCAATTTAACTGTTACATGCTACAATAGCGCACTCAGCAATTATTCGTTTGAACAAAAGCGTGACCGTACAAACAAGGATGGGAGATATATTGGCTACAAGAATGGTCTGGAAATCAATCATGAACTTGAAACAAAGGATAAATGGACCATTGATGATATTATAGAACGTACGGAAAGGTTAGTCGCTGAAGTGACTGAAATGTTCAAGTTTCCCGAATAACAATTATAGCAACCATGTTAGGAGCAATTATAGGAGATATTGTTGAAAGCCGTTGGGAGTTTGACCCTACAAACGACTACAATTTTGAATGGCTATCGGCTGAAAACGACTTTACAGATGACACCATTTGCACGGTGGCTGTGGCCGATGCTTTGTTAAATGGCAAGGATTTCGGAGATGCCATCCACGAATGGTGTCGTCGCTATCCTCGTCCCATGGGCGGCTATGGCGGTCGCTTTGTCCGATGGGTTCATAGCGACAATCCAGAACCATATAATTCATACGGTAATGGCTCCGCTATGCGAGTCAGTCCTGTGGCACATTGGTACGAAACTGAAAACGAAGTGCTGGATGCCGCAGCCGCTACTGCTCTTCCAACTCATAACCACGATGAGGGCATCAAAGGAGCGCAGACAGTAGCCCTTGCCATCTTCAAGGCTATGGAGTTCAACCGTTATCATTATCAAGAAGCACCTTTGCATATAGACGAAATTCTGAAAGACTGCGTTGAGTTCTCGGGCTATGACATCAACATGCCAAAGTCAGCCGTGCTAAACAAGTTCAACGAAACATGTCAGGGTACTGTGCCAGTAGCACTTAAAATCATAAGCATGGCTGCCAACTTTGAAGATGCCGTTCGCATGGCAGTTAGTCTGGGTGCCGATGCTGATACATTGGGCGCCATTGTTGGTGGCATAGCCGAAGCCATCTGGGGTATCCCATGGAAAATCAGGGATGAAATTGTGAAATACCTGCCTAATGAGATGAAATCAGTCATAGACTCATTTCACCATAAACGCCACCGCTCCTTTAAGCCACTCATTGACACAACCTTCTATCAGAAAGATTATAGCGAAGCAGCATGGGATTTGCTTGATAAAGAAGAGCGGAAAGAAATAATGGCGATAGTTGAAAAAGAGAAAGATGAAAAGTGTAGGTTAATGGCTGAAAGAGCCAAGGCTCGCGAACAATGGTAATAGATTTTGGAACAAAAAGGTTTGTGTAATCAAAATTATTGTGTATTTTTGCGGTCTAAAATGGAGCCCGGTAGCATGGGCACTCATGCCCGGGCTGCTGATTTCTATGGTAGGCAGTGCCGCTTATGACCCGATTTAAGCAAGACAATAAGCCGTTGAGAACTGGGTGCTAGCCAGTGTATTCGATACGGCTTTTGTTTTTATAAGATGGTGGATGTTTGCGATGTCTATAATCCACGAAACCAATCAGTACCCAAACCTATTCCGACAATAGTTTCCTCAATTCGTCAATATCGGGCAAAGCCTTCTTCAAGTTTTCGGGCATTTCCGCCTTGGTTTTGTAAGTGGCCACGCCCATCGGCTTTTGGTAGTCTTGGATGACATACTCGACAAATTCCTTGTTGGTTGATTTACAAAGCACTATGCCGATGGAAGGATTTTCATGCGGTTTCTTCACATGGTCGTCCAAAATGCGGAGATAGGTCATCAGTTGGCCGAGATACGAACTCTTGAACTCGCCCGTTTTCAACTCAATCACGACCAAAGCGTTCAATTCACGGTTGAAAAAGAGCAAATCGGGGAAAAACTCCACGCCATAAACTTCCAAATGATACTGGTTCCCGATAAAGGCGAAATCTTTCCCAAAGGTGAGGATGAACTTCTTGATGTTTTGCACAATCTGCTGTTCCACAACCCTTTCGTCCACATCTTCCTTGTCGCGCTCGCCAATCTCCTCCACATTGATGAAATCCAAAAAATAGGAATCCTTGAACATCATCACGGCTTTGCGGGCGAGAGAGGAATTGGACAAGGTCGCATCAAAGTTGTTGGGAAGCGTCTTTTGGTTCTCATACGCTTTTTGCTTGATGAGTTTTTCGAGCGATTCAACGGACAGATGTTCTTCGGCTGTGCGATGAATGTAATAATATCGTGCAGCAAGGTTTTCCACTTTTGTGAATATCTCTACATGATGCGTAAATGGCACCTTAAAGAAATCTTCTATTGGAAATTCCGCAATATTTGGAATAACTAATGTATGGTATATATCTATTTGATTGTTAGATATTTGAAAATCGTCAGTTGCGACTGACGATTTGGCAAGGGCTAATTTGTCCGTTACAACGGACGAATTATCGTTTTCTATAATCTCTGTTGTTGGGATTGCTGCAACAAATTCGTCAGTCGCAACTGACGAATTTGAATCTAATAATTGCCAGTTGTCGTAAAACGACCTCATATTCTTTAAGTTAGTTTCCGAATATCCGCGAAGTCCAGGCAATTCTTTTCGCAGTTGTTCGCTGATTTTCTTCAATGCTCCGGTTCCCCAAACGCCTTTTCGGGTATTCTTCGACAGATATTTACCAATGGCAAAATACACCGCAAGTTGCACGCGGTTGATATCCTTTGCAGCTTCGTATTGTCCTTGCAGGATGGCCGTTTTGATAGCCTCCACAGCCTGTGATAACGGCATGAGCGAATTGTTGTTTTCCATAGGGTCTTGCAATTAAACTTTGCAAAGGTAGGCAAAACTACTTGTTTTCTCAAAAATTATTGCCCTCCCGCGAAAAAAAATCTCATTTTTTCTTGCTTTTTCCAAAAAAGCCGTATCTTTGCGGTGTAATTATTCACTAACCAATCAATAGGAGAGACGCTATCGAAATATCTATACCCTTTATTAACAAGCACTTACGTTGAGTGCACAAAGAAAGGGGGACCTGATGTCCAACATAGTGAAAAGCGACAAAGAACTGATTGAACGCTACCAGGACGGTGATGTTCACAGTTTTGAATTATTGATTGGTAGATACCAGAAACAAGTTTATTCCTACATACTTACGCTCGTGAAAGACAAGCAGTTGGCTGATGATGTCTTTCAGGACACCTTCGTGAAGGTCATCCAGACCATCAAGTCGAAGGGCTACAAGGACGACGGACGTTTCGTGCAGTTTGCCATGCGCATCGCCCACAACCTTGTCATCGACCATTTCCGCAAGGAGAACCGCATTCCCACGGTGGAGTCGTCGAGCGAGGACTACAACTACATCGACAACGTGCCGATTACCGACGCCTCGGTGGAGCAGGGCATGATCGTGGACCAGGTGCACTCCGACCTCCATAGGATGATTGCTTTCCTGCCCGACGAGCAGCGCGAAGTGCTCCGTATGCGCATCTTCGACGACATGAGTTTCAAGGACATCGCCGACATCACCAACGTGAGCATCAACACCGCGCTGGGCCGCATGCGCTACGCCTTGATCAACTTGCGGAAGATGATGGTGGCCAACAATATGACGCTTACCTACTAGCCCACGCTACTATGGCCGATGACTATGGCTTATGGCCACTTTCACGACCGTTGAAGTGGCCATCGTCATTAGCCATAGGCCATCGTCAAAAAAATATTTTCCCGATACATAATAATCCCCAATTGTCTGCGTTATTAGGTCAAAAGTCAAACCTAAAACACGCCTATGACAAATAGTTACACCTCTTATCCCTCATCCGTTGAAGACGCAGTGTTGGTATCACAAATCAAGGAGGTTTTCCGTAGGGAGAGCGAGCAACAGCAACCCAGCCGCAACGTATTGCGCTACCTGTTTGGCTACGCCGCCGCCTACGAGTCGATGAACACTGGGCTGATGGGTCAAGTTGCTTTCATGAACAACTGACCGGAACGGAACAAAGAATCAAAAGAGTCGCTGGATTATCGGCGACTTTTTTTGTGGTTGGTTTTGAGAGAAAAATTGTAATTTTGCCCCATGTTCGAAAAAGAGGAATTCATAGTTGATGAGGTTTACGGTGAACGGCTGTTAATCAGTAAGAAAGCCGACCCGTCGGAGCTTGATGAAAACATTCGTGTGGCAAGGGTTCTGCTTGGTTGTTTTGAGGACATGAATATTCGCATCAATGAACATCTGCTAGTTTTTGGCCACAAAAACCCGGAATATACCATCAACGAGAAGTTAGGAGACCGAAAGGGTGTGGAAAGCGAGAACGGAATAAAGTCTGCTTTCCGCAAAGCCAAGGAGCAAGGTTGCCAAACAGTTGTGCTTGATTTCGACATGTATATGGCTGATAATATTTTAAAAACCAAGAAGATTGCTTCAGGAATCTATGGAAGGCACGAGGATTTCATAAGTGGCAGTATCAACGAGTGTTACATGGTTCACAACAACAAGGCAGTTGTCGTGATGCCCGATGTGTTTGCTGCTTCTGACAAAGATGCCGTTAAGCAGTTGATAGAGAATGAAGTGGAAAAATTAAGGACATAACCTCGGGGGCTATGTCCTTATATGGGAGTCAGAATGGTCCAGCTTGAATATTGCTGCAAAAGCAAATTGTTCGCGCCCTCTGACGACAATCTGACACTGCAAAAATACAACTTTTTTTGAAGTTGCAATATAAAACGATGTTTTTTCAACTACTTTTTTCTATCCGATGAAGAACTTTTTTCTGTGAACGCCGCCATGGGCTTCCCGAAAGGCTGGCGGCAGGAACCGCTTTGGCAGTGATTTCAGGCAATAAAATCCGCCAATCAAAGACATTTTGTTACTTTTATTGCATCCAAAATTGAATCTTTGGCGAGACCTTCGTAAATGTCTCCATTAAAGTGATATACATCAGTGTAAACGGAATCATTCTTGCTGTGTTGAAGCACTATGGCATCGGCATCCTTGTACACAAATAACTTCGGGTCATCAAAAGGAGGATAGTAATAGTCAAGAAAACAAACATTAGTCTCCACAAGACCTTGTTTTTGACTCAACGAGACAGGGTAAAAACCATTTCCGAAATTTCTGCGCATTACATAGTTTTTATCATTGTTGCAAGTATAACGGTCCCAAAATAAAAGTCCAAAATATATAACAATGCAAACAACAACGAGCATCCAAAATAGGCTCGTTACCCCATACAAACACCAAACAATAATCTTCCCTGCGGTATTCCATTGGCGAGCAAGTGCGGCCAACCAAAAGGCTGCGCTAACAGAAGTGAGTATGGCAGAAAGCATCAATAACCATCCGTCAATTTGGTAGGATAAATGTGCTTCTTTGGGTAGTATTGAAAATCGAATTATCAAGAACACCGCCCACAGTAAGATGCTGACAATAGTCAGGATAATTGCAGTCTTGTTTTTCTTCATTGCGCTACGATTTCTTTTGCTTGAGTTTCTAACGACATGCAAAGTGTAATATTGTATGAGGAGAAAAGCAGTTTTCAAAACCTACAGGATAATCCCCTGACATTATTACGCTTACACACCTCTTACTAGCAGATCGGAAGAGCGGTTCAGCAGGAATGCCGAGACCGATA
>ERZ809497.65-NODE-65-length-10251-cov-5.390153_pt1 | contig 10251 bp, 10 predicted proteins | sample MGYA00521237_ERZ809497 | MGnify/ENA primary metagenome ERZ809497 (study PRJEB31581, sample SAMEA3312976) | metagenome | study: EMG produced TPA metagenomics assembly of the PRJEB8939 data set (Metagenomic analyses of Rumen microbiomes reveals... | reverse complement strand
TCTGGCTATGCCGTCTACCTCGACTTCGCTGATGCCATCCAACGCCTTGGCAAAGAAGCCGTCGAGCAGAAATACGGCAACCTCTTCCAAATGTACCAAAAAATCACGGACGAGAACCCTTACGAGACCCCGATGATGATTTATCCCGCCATCCATTACACCATGGGCGGCCTCTGGGTGGATTACGAACTGCAGACCACTATCCCGGGACTCTTCGCTGCTGGTGAGGCCAATTTCAGCGACCACGGTGCCAATCGCCTCGGTGCCTCTGCCCTAATGCAGGGACTGGCTGACGGTTATTTCGTCCTGCCTTACACTTTGCAAAACTACCTTGCCGACCAGATTAATGTGGGCAAGATTTCATCAACTGCTCCCGAATTTGATGCAGCGGAAGAGGCCGTTCGTCAACGCATCAACCGACTTCTTCAAATTGGCGCCCAATCCACTCTCAACTCTAAACTCTCAACTCTCAACTCAGTTGACCATTATCACAAAGCCTTAGGCAAGATTATGTGGGAATACTGCGGCATGGCACGCAACACAGAGAGTTTATCCAAGGCCAAACAACTAGTTTCTGAATTGGAAGAAGAGTTTTGGAAGAGCGTTTTCGTTCCTGGCATAGCCAACGAGTTCAACCCTGAATTAGAGAAAGCCTGTCGTTTGGAAGACTATTTCGAATTGGCGCAACTCGTCATCGCCGATGCTTTGCGCGGTGAGGAGTCGTGCGGTGGCCATTTTCGCACCGAGCACCAGACCGCCGATGGCGAGACCCTCCGCGACGACGAACATTTCATGTATGTGGCGGCATGGGAATACCAAGGCCACGGCCAGCCCGAGACCATGGAGAAGGAGCCGCTGAATTACGAACACATTAAAATCGCCACCCGTAATTACAAGTAAGCCATGAAGTTCACATTACATATTTGGAGACAAGAAAACGCCCGCGCCAAGGGCCATTTCGAGACCTATCCTTTGGATAACATCTCGCCCGATTGCTCTTTCCTTGAGATGCTCGACATCTTGAATGAGCGGCTTATCAATGACCGCATAGCCCATCCCGTTTGCTTCGATAATGACTGTCGCGAGGGCATCTGTGGCATGTGTGGGCTTTATATTAATGGTAGGCCTCACGGCAATGACGATGGCATTACCACCTGCCAACTCCACATGCGCAAGTTCAAGAATGGCGACAATATCTGGATTGAACCTTGGCGCGCTAAAGCCTTCCCTGTCATTCGTGACCTCGTGGTAGACCGCTCCGCTTTTGACAAAATCATTCAAGCGGGAGGCTACATCAGCACAACTACGGGCGGTGTCCCCGATGCCAACACCATCCCGATTCCGAAGCACAAAGCCGACATGGCCATGGATGCGGCTTCCTGTATTGGCTGCGGCGCCTGCGTGGCAGCCTGCAAGAATGCCAGTGCCATGTTGTTTGTGGGGGCAAAAGTCAGCCATTTGGCTTTGTTGCCCCAAGGCCAAGTCGAGGCCGCCGACCGCGTGAAGAAAATGGTCGCCAAGATGGACGAACTTGGCTTCGGTAATTGCACCAATACTTACGCTTGCGAGGCCGAATGTCCCAAACTCATCAAGCGACAGAACATCTCGCGGCTCAATAGGCATTGGATTGGGTCATTGTTGGGGCGCGACAGAAAAGAATAACCTAGCTCCCCCAATTATCCCGATCCAGACTCCTATAATTAATAGCTTCTGCCAAATGCCCGGGTTGAATATTTTCGCTGGCATCAAGGTCGGCAATGGTGCGGGAGACTTTGAGGATGCGGTCGTAGGCGCGGGCGGAGAGACCTAAGCGGTTCATGGCATTTTTCAATATGTTGCGGCATGGTTCGTCCAAATCACAGTACTGCTGGATAAGTTGTGTGGTCATCTGCGCGTTGGCGTGGATGTTGGGATAGTTGGCGTAGCGTTCCTCTTGTATCTTTCTCGCTTTGATGACGCGCTTGCGTACCACCGCACTGGGTTCTCCACTACTTTTCGAAGACAAATCCTTGTAAGCCACAGGTACAACCTCCACGTGCAAATCGATACGGTCCATCAAGGGGCCACTAATGCGGTTGAGGTACTGTTGCACCATGCCTGGTTTGCAGGTACATTCCTTGTCGGGATGGTTGTAGTAGCCGCAAGGACAGGGGTTCATCGCCGCCACCATCATGAAATTGGCAGGGAAGTCGACCGTCATCTTGGCGCGTGAAATCGTCACGACACGGTCTTCCATCGGCTGACGCATCACCTCAAGTACGGTGCGCTTGAATTCTGGCAACTCGTCAAGAAAAAGCACTCCGTTATGTGCAAGCGAAATTTCACCAGGTTGCGGATAAGTGCCGCCGCCCACCAAGCCTGCATCGCTGATGGTATGGTGCGGACTGCGGAAGGGGCGTTTTCTGATTAATGAAGTGTGGCTGCCCATCAAGCCTGCCACGGAATGGATTTTGGTGGTTTCCAAGGCTTCGGCCATCGTCAACGGAGGTAGGATGGTAGGCATCCGCTTGGCGAGCATGGTCTTGCCGCTGCCGGGAGGACCGATGAGGATGACATTGTGTCCGCCCGCTGCCGCAATCTCCAAGGCGCGTTTGATGTTTTCCTGCCCTTTCACGTCGCTGAAATCGAACTCATAAAAACTGTCAGGGTCTTCATCCAAGCCACTGACTTGAACAGGCTGGATGTCGTATTCGCCGTTGAGGATGGAAATGACATCATGGATGTTTGAAACACCATACACTTCGAGGCCTTCCACTACGGCGGCCTCGCGCGCGTTTTCCTTGGGAAGGATGAGCCCCCTGAAACCTTCTTGCTTGGCTTTGACGGCAATGGGCAGACTGCCTTTGATGGGGTTGACGGTGCCGTCCAAGGAGAGTTCGCCCATGACGATGAATTGCTCCAAGAGGTCATGGTTGACTTGCTCGGCGGCGGCCAAAATACCGATGGCGATGGGCAGGTCATAAGCCGAACCCTCCTTACGGATGTCGGCGGGGGCAAGGTTGACGACAATGCGCTTGTGAGGGTAGTAGTAACCGAGGTTGCCGATGGCGGCCTCGATGCGTTGTTGGCTCTCTTTGACGGCGCTGTCGGGCAGACCGACGGTGAAATAACTCGGCATACCTTTGTCAATGTTCACTTCGATGGTGACGGTGATTGCGTCGATGCCGAAAAGGGCGCATCCGAATGTCTTTACTAGCATAATTCTATGGGTTTATAGTTTTACGCCGCAAAGATGCAAACCTTGTCAAGAAAAAGCCGTTGATTAAACGTTTGTTGTCGACAGTAGTCGTTTGTTGTCGTTTGCTGTCGGATAGATTATTGGTAATCAATGATATAAAAATAAGGGCAGACACATGGGTCTGCCCCTACTCTAAACTCTAAACTCTGAACTCTAAACTACTTTTTGGGTTTATAGCCCGAATCTTGGAAGATATTCTGTAAGTCTTTCCGTTGCATGAACTGTTGCAGGTTGAAATCGTCGTGGTTGGCCACATAGCTGCGGATGATGTTGAGGCCGAAAAACTCGCCGAGGCGTGAGGGTGACTCGTTGCCATAAACCTGGGTGAAGGGACCATCTCCAAAAAACATCATGTAAGTATCCAACCCCGCGTCATACAGCTTTTTGCTTCCCACGATGTCGGCCCAAAGTTGTCCTTCGTTCTCCACCGCCCACCGCCATTGGTCTTCAGAGTAGCCAAGCAAAATGTTGTCCTTAATGTCGGGGCACATGGCTTCGATGAAGAAATTGAGGCGGCCATAAAACACCATCTCGCCGACCACCTGTCCCTGCTTGCGCCACTCGTAAAGGTAATCCATGTATAAACGGTTGGCCACGTCTTTCGCCAAGGTCGCCACGTTGGTGCGTTGCGACATGTAGCGTGGCATCCCAATCTGGTCGTAGATTTCGTCGCCGTCCAAATACCAATCCAGCGAAATCACCAGCTTGTCCTCAATGATTTGCACGGGCGGTATTTCAGCGCTGATGCCTGTGATACAAGTGAAGACTTCCGTGGGAAGATTAATGTTGGGGTAGTAGTAGTGGAAATGTGCGAACACGTCCTCCACCATAGGTTGCACGACCTTCAGGTCGGGGAAGGCAGCCTTAACCTTGTGGTACATGTTGATGCAGTAAGGGTCGACGGCGAAGTCTTTGAGGTATTTCACTGCCTCTGGGTTGGTAAGGTCGCCACCGAGGAAAACATGATAATGGTCTTGGATGGCCATTAATTCTTGTTGGAAGTTGGCAGTGTCAAGGTTGAAGAGCACGTCCTCGTAACGCTCGAACTCAAGATGATAAGGTTCTGTCTTGACATCGAGTTTTTGTTTGTAATCGGGTTGCTTGGGTTGACATGAGGCCAATAAGAGGCAAAAGGCTAAGAAAGAAAGTATTCTGTTCATTTTTAATCGATTATTTGTTGTTTAAGCATCTCGTATGCGGCAAAGGTCGCTTGATTAATGACCTCCACGCGGTCGCCTTTGAAATGGAAACATTTTGAAGTCACGCCTTTTTTGGACGCCACTCCAATCCACACCGTACCGACGGGAGTCAATGCTGTGCCACCGCTCGGCCCTGCAACGCCCGTGGTAGCTACGCCGAAGTCAGCTTCCATCAAGTCGCGAACGCCAGTCGCCATGCTTTCTACAACTTGTTGACTTACAACACCATATTTCTCGATGGTTTGTGCTGGAACGCCTAACACCTTGGTTTTCATCGGGGCTGCGTAGGTGACCGCCGTTCCTTTGAAAATGTTGGAGCTGCCTGCGATTAATGTAATCTGGTGGGCGATGTTGCCGCCTGTGCAACTCTCTGCCGAGGCGAAGGTCATGCCTTTTTTTATTAATAGGTCAAAGACCTCTTGGACGATGTTTTCGTTCATCTTTGGTGAATTTTGCGCAAAATTACGAATTTTCTTCATACTTTTGCAGTTTCAAAACTAAACGACTATGCAACAACCTATTCCAGCATCGCAGCTCGTGCTCAACAGCGAGGGCGCGATATATCACCTGAATCTCCATCCCGACCAAATCGCTGACGACATCATTTTGGTGGGCGACCCTGGCCGCGTCCTTGAGATTGCCGCCTTCTTTGACAAGATTGAAGTGCAGCGACAGAATCGCGAGTTGGTCACACGTACGGGCTATTTCAACGGCAAGCGTATCACCGTGCTCTCTACAGGTATGGGTACAGACAACCTCGACATCGTGATGAACGAACTTGACACCTTGGCCAACATTGACCTGACGACTAGGATGCCCAAGGACACGCATCGTGCCTTGAATCTTATCCGAATTGGCACGTGTGGTGCCTTGCAGCCCGACATCGAAGTGGAAGACAGCTATGTGGCCACGCGCTATGCCATCGGCTTGGATGGACTGATTTACTTTTACGAAAAGAACAAGGAAGTGAACGAAATTGCCCTGCGCGATGCCTTTATCGAGCAGATGGACTATCCGAAAGATCTGCCTTTACCCTATGCCGTGGAAGGCTCAAAAGAACTCTTCGACCGCTTGGCACAAGGCTATAACCAAGGTGTAACCGCCACGGCACCAGGGTTCTACGGTCCTCAAGGCCGTACTTTGCGGATGCATTTGGCTTATCCCGAAAACAACCGCAAGATTGAAGCCTTCAATTACCAAGGTTGGCGTGTGTGCAACTTCGAAATGGAGTCGTCGGCGCTTTATGGTCTCGGCAAGATGATGGGTCACAATTGTTTAACCATTTGCGTAGTCGTCGCCAACCGTGTCACTGAAAAATTTGCGACGGACTATCATCCTTACGTAAAAAAACTCGTCTTGAACACCTTGGAAAGAATTTCTGCAGGCAAATAAGTTGTCTTTTTGTTACAAATTAAGACCTTTTTTTCTGCTTTTTTCTTTTGGTATGAAAAAAATGTCTATTTTTGCGAGTCATTTAGTGTATTCTGATTAATCATAAACAGTACAAAATAAAAGCAATGAAAAAAGTATTTATCACAATGATCGCGGTCCTGGCCTTGTCAAGTGCGGCAATGGCTGATGGATACGTGGATTCGGTTCGTTACCTGACGACCAAGGCCTGGAAAAACTGGTACATCTCTGCTAGCGCCACTTGCAACTGGTGGCAGGGAAGTATGAGAACTCCCGATGGTTTCGTTAACAGCTACACGGCAGTGGAGTGGGGCAAACCTACCATTGGCTTCAATGCCTATATTGGTAAGTGGATCAACCACAAGGTTGGCGTGAGATTGGGCTACAGCAACACCAGAATTAATAGCTATGTTTATGGTTTGGCTCCAAGTAGCCCTTGGATGAATTTCCTCTATGATGGCACGTTTAACTATGTAAGGGATGAAAACGGCAACTTCGTTCTTGATGAGAATGGCAGAGTGCAGTTCGTTTCATACGATGGAGAAGCACCTGTCGAAGGCGACATCTATAGAACCTCGATGCGCTACCATCGTTTGCAAGGGGACTTCATGTTTAGCCCTATTGATTTCTTCCAAGGATATTATAACGAGAACAGAATTTGGACTCCTGTTCTTTATGTGAGCATGGGTGCTGCACACACCTCGAAGGATTTCTTTACTATTAAGACCTTGATTGACAATGGCAGGGTTAAGAAAGAACATCCGGAATATTCGGAGCCGTATCAGTCTGGCAGCAACTTTGAGTTGGCTCTCGGCGCTGGCTTGAGCAATAATTTCCGCCTCGGCACGCACTGGGACATCAATATTGACCTCGGTTGGACTTTCCAAAGATGGACTATCGACTCTTGGGCTCATGAAATCGGAGGCGTTGGCGGTAATGCTTTTGCTGGTAATCTTAGACCCAAGCAATTCGACAACATGTACACGGCTTCTCTCGGCGTTATTTATTACTTCAGCAGAGAGTATGACATGCCCGTCAACTGCTGCGCCGAGTTGGATTCCATCAAGAAGCTGTTGCCTCTCTATGCCGATACGGTTTATATCCACGACACCATCGTGAGTTTCGTCAACGTGCAGACCCAGGAAATGGCCAGCTATCCGTTCTCCATCTTCTTCAACCGCGACTCTTATCAACTGATGTCGAGAAGAGACTTAGTCAACCTGCGTGAAATCGCCAATGTAGCCAAGGAAAACGGCTACAAGCTACGTTTGAGAGGCTCGTGCGACAGTGCTACGGCTACTTCAGCTTACAACCAGACCTTGTCGGAGAACCGTTGCCGCAAGATTATGATGGAACTCATGGAAATGGGTATCCCGGAAGACCAAATCATCCTCGTCCCCATGGGCGGTGTGCAAGAACTCGATCCGACCGAGTATGACCGCCGCGTGTTGATTGAGTTGGTCAAGGAAGCTGAATAAATGAAGAAGTAGTATTTTTCATAGTTTTAGTAGTTTGATAAAGAAGCCTGACGAGATTTCGCCAGGCTTCTTAGTTTGTTTGCGGTAAAGGAGAAAGAATCGCTCAAAGCATGATTCCTACTTCGATGCCTATGAAATTGGTTTTCAAGTTGCTGCCCGTCAACTGCTCAATTTCTTTAGTGAACGTATTGGTCAAGGCATGGTTGAAAGAAAGTTGGGCAAACACGCCAAACTTCTTGTTGATTTGGTATTCGGCGCCGAGACCAAAATTGAGAGCAGCCTGAAACCATCTGTACTCATAGAAATAAGCGTTGGTATAAAACACATCTTCGGATTTCACCCAATAGAATTGATAACTGTCCTTGGTCAGGTCTTTCGTGTTGAGGCTTAAGCCGACGCCCGCTTCGGCAAAGCCTTTCCAACCATCAACGATTTCGGCTTTCACTTTAACCTTCAGCGGCACTTCAAAATAACTGGCACGGACTTGACGATTGACCGCATCGATACGCACTTCCTCAAGAAAATCATCGACTGTGCGTATGTCGGTGAATTGATAGTTGCCCCGCCAATAATTGAAGTTGAGACCTGTTGAAAAGGCGATGTGGTTGGTGAAGTAGTGGTCGATGATACCACCCAGACTGAAGCCAGTCCTTACGCCTTTGTTGTTTGCCGCAGTCGAGGTCGATGAAGCCCAGTCAAAAGTTGGGCCGAATTTGAAACCGTAGGAGAAGGTTCCCGCTTGTGAAAAGCCTTGTAGCGAGAAAAACGCTACCATGCTGATAATCAATGCAATTTTCTTCATTTTATTAAAGTTTAACCTTACAAAGGTAAATTATTTTGCTGACATTTTGCTCAAATTCAAAAATGATTTCTATTTTTGCATCAACTAAGTCAAATTATTCACTAAACACTAATTACAATGAAAAAGACTTTTCTTCTCTTGGTCGCTATGCTCATGATGGGTAGTGCGGCATTTGCAGGCGGTGGCTTCGGCCTTGCCATTGGCCCCAAAGTGGGTTATCAAACTGCAAAACTCTCAGGTAACAAGGCCGACATCAAAGCTGATTTTGCCAACCACTTCTCCGCTGGTCTCTTTGGCCGTGTCAACATTGGTCATTTCTATGTCCAACCTGAAGTGCTGTATTTCAAGACGTCGAATATCTTTGACGCCAGCGTTACTGGTGTTCAAAGCGATAACCTCTTCAACCTTCCTACTGGTGCCAATCTCAACATCACCTTGAACTCGATGAACCTGCAAGTTCCCGTTTTGATCGGCTACGAGATTTTTGACATCGGTATTGTCTCATTGCGTGCTCAAGTTGGTCCTACCGCAAACTTTCTCTTGAAATCACAGACCTTGTATGACAACACCTATACGCTGGATGGGGTGGAGCACAACATTGATAACACCTCCACTACTGAGAAATTTAACCCCAAATCCATCTCTTGGGGCTTCCAAGCTGGTCTCGGTGCCGATTTTCTCAACCTCATTACGTTGGATATCAACTATAATTTAGGTTTCAGACAGCTGTACAAGGCTTTGGACAATACCGCGTTGGCCAATACATTCAATTTCGATAATATCGACAATACCAAGCAGCACATGTTTATGGTGACTGTCGGCATTAAGCTCATCAAACTCTAACTTTAGTTTTGAGTGTTGCAACAAATAAAGGGCGGCCTGCGGGTCGCCCTTTCAAATTCCTCAAATTATGCATACCTACAAACACGAAGTGAAATACTACGAATGTGACCGCATGGGCATTACGCACCATTCCAACTACGTCCGTTTCATGGAAGAGGCCCGTGTCGATTATCTTGACCAACTGGGCTATGGTTTCGACAGGATTGAGGCTGAAGGGGTCTTCTCGCCCGTTGTTGCTGTCAATTGCAATTACAAAAGCCCTACCACTTTCAAGGATGTCATCGAAATTGAGGTCGGGATTAATTTGTTGTCGGAAATGCGGTTTGAGTTCACCTACCTGATGCGCGTTGGGGAAAAGACAGTCTGCACAGCCCAAAGCACCCATTGCTTCACGGAGAAGGGCCGCCCTGTGGCCATCTCGAAACGCTTGCCGGAATTGTATCGGCTGCTTCAAAAGTGAATGAACTCCAATAAAAATAGCCAGGGCTTTCGCTCTGGCTATCTTGTTGTTGTCTGTTAACTCATCATTCTGCCTCGGCAGGAGTTTCCGCAGCGGGAGCATCCATTGGGACGGCTTCAGTAGCGGGAGCCGAAGGCATCATATTTTCAATTTGCTGACGCATTTCGGTGTCGAAAGCGTTGCCTTGCTTGACGTTCTTCGGGATGGTGATGCTCGAAATGAGGCAGAGAGCAACCAACACGGCACCCAGCGACCAAGTGGCTTTTTCAAGAAAATCGGTCGTCTGACGAACGCCCATCATCTGGTTGGCACCACCAAAATTGGACACCAAACCGCCTCCTTTTGAGTTCTGAACCAGAACGATAAGGCTGAGTAAAACGCTGACAATCAGAATTAAAATTACTACTAACGTGTACATCTCTATTGGTTTAATGTTTGACTTTCTTTAATCCTTTCAATTTGGGCTGCAAAATAACGACTTTTTTTTGGATATTTCAAGCCTAATTTTTGATAAATTGATATTGCCTTGTCGAAATAGCCCTGTTTTTCATAAATTTTGGCCAAAGTCTCACTAACGATGTTCTCTTGGTCGATGATGCTGTTTTGGGCCACGGAGATGGGATTGTAGAATTCGGCCTTGGGTCGTGTGATGCTTGGGTTTTCTGTTATGAACTTGTCTATCAGTTCCTTCCGTGAGAGCCTCTTCGGGGTAGGTTTGTTCTTTTCCTTTTGTTGTTTCTCTTCTTCCAGTGTTTTCAGTCGGGCAGCGATGATGGCTTTCAACTCGTCCAACGACTTGCGTTTTTCTTCCAGTAAGGCCA
>ERZ809497.64-NODE-64-length-10289-cov-7.731288_pt1 | contig 10289 bp, 10 predicted proteins | sample MGYA00521237_ERZ809497 | MGnify/ENA primary metagenome ERZ809497 (study PRJEB31581, sample SAMEA3312976) | metagenome | study: EMG produced TPA metagenomics assembly of the PRJEB8939 data set (Metagenomic analyses of Rumen microbiomes reveals... | reverse complement strand
GATCGGTCTCGGCATTCCTGCTGAACCGCTCTTCCGATCTGCTAGTAGTTTTTTTCTTAATGAAGACAAAGACTGAGATTCAGTTAAAATGGGACAAAAAGCTGAATGATATGATTAGATCAGCTAATTATAGGTTCAGAAATCAGTTTTCAAGGAAGGCTGTGAAGATGGAGGCAGACTTAGAGAAAGCAAAGGAGAAAATGGAGAAGAAATTAAGAGCTTATATCAATAAAAAGACATTGGAGTATAATAGGAAGTGTGCTAATGAGATAAGAAAATTAGAGTGAAAGCCACAGAGAGAGTATAAGAGTACAAAAAAGCTGAATTTAGTGGAGTTTGCGATGGATATACAGCAGGAAAATTCGAAATTAAGGGATACAGATGAGAATGGTAATGGTAGATGTGTTAGTTGTGGTAGGTATTGTAGTTGGGAGAATCTACATTGAGGGCATTGGTTCTCTAGGAAGGTAAAAAATATATGTTTACATCCATTAAACATAAATGCACAGTGTAAAAGTTGCAACTTAGCGACATGACCATTATGAAATGTCGATCTAAAAGAGAAAACACAGCAATATTATGAAGATACATTGAGGCTAAGATACTGAGATGAAGCCGTATCTGAGCTAAAACAGATGAAAACAGACTATTACAGAGTTTGATACAGATGTAATTGAGATTACTGACAGGGGGATGTTGAGTTAAAGGAGTATATAGAGTTCCTATTGCATCAGAATGATGATTTATGGGGGCAAAAGAATTTCTACAAGCCTAAGAAGAACTGGTGGAAGGTACGAGAAAAGGAAGTCTGAACTAAGTAGCAGATTTATTTTTCTAATTATAAGAAAATGGAGATTTATCACTATCCACAAGATTACCTCAAGATTAGAGGTAACATCAGGCACTGTTGGAAGGTTCATAAGCAGATTATGAGTGAGCTTGAACTTCCTTATGTAGATTACAGAGCGTTTAATGCAAGGCTTACAAAGCTCAACTGGGGTTTATACAGAGCTATACACACTCCATCTAATGTAAAGATGAGGAGGACTAAGAAGTTGAGTAAGCTAAAGAAATTTTTTAAATCATTATTTAAGTAAAATGGACTTAGAGAACAAAAATAATCATGCTATTGCTAAAAGAGCAGAAAATTCTGAGAAAGCAGAGGCATTATTAAAGCTAATTAATGAGTATAGGGTTCATGCTACTATGTATGAAACATTACCTACATGGGACGTCCTAGAGTGGTTGGCTAAATTAGAGAAAGAGGTAACAGAGAGGTATAATGAGGCGATATTTGACTGAGAGAGGGATAGATTAAAGAATGAATACTTTTATCTAACAGGTAAAAGACCATTTGGTGCTTGGACTAATGAGGAATTACAAAAGAGAATAGAGGAATTTAATCAATGAGGGGCTATTTCTCAACAGACTTTAGAATCTAAGAAAGCGAGATGGAAGAAAGCAATGAAAAAGTAAAAAGAAACAGGAATGTCATCACTATTACTAAGGAGGTTTATAGAGATGGTAAGCCGTGAAGTTGAAAGTATAAATGACCAGATAAGTTGGCAGTAAAGAAAAAGCTGACTGAGAAGGAGAAGGCATTTGTAGATGAGTATATTAAGGATGGTAATGCCAGTGCTGCTTTTAGAGCCAGTAAAGGGACATTGGATAAGCCAGAATTATGGACAGCTACTGACAGGGCTAATGGTCATAATATGAAGATGAAAGAGAAGATAAGGAGTTATTTACAGGAGAAGATAATGAGTAATGCTGATGAACTCTTAGATATTCAGATGGATATGATAAGAGATAAGGACACCCCTGCTGCTGTTAGGAACGATGCTATTAAAGACAGACTTAACAGGATATGAGTAGGTAAAGAGAAGGAGGAAAGCTGAGATTTTGTAGGAATCTGAGAAGTTACTATAACTATTAAGCATAAGCAACCTACTGTTATAGAATGAGAGGAGGTAGAAGTTTTAGATGATAACAAAAAAGAGGATGAGAATACTTAGCTTGTTTGACGAAATGTCTTGCTGATATGAGGCATTAAAAAAGGCTTGAATACCTATTGATGCTTATTATGCAAGTGAGATAGATAAATATGCTATACAGACAGCTCTTAAAAACCATCCAGACATTATAGAAATCTGAGATGTTACTAAAGTGCGATATTCTACTCCAGACTTTGATAATTGATGAGAGTACCTATGTAATGAAAGTTGAATAGTGTGAGAATGACCAATAGACTTGCTTATATGAGGTAGCCCTTGTCAGTGATTTAGTATGGCAGGTAAGATGCTAAACTTTGAAGACCCAAGAAGTAAATTATTCTTTGAGTATGTTAGACTTCTGAAAGAGATAAAACCTAAATACTTCTTACTAGAGAATGTAAAAATGAAGAAAGAATTTCAAGATGTTATTTCTTCACAGTTAGGAGTAGAGCCAATAGAAATAGATTCAGCTTTAGTTAGTTGACAGAGAAGAAAGAGATTATATCGGACTAATATACCGTGAGTATATAAACCACAAGATAAAGGAATCCTACTAAAAGATGTTTTAGAAACGAATGCACCTAGTAAATACGACCTTACAGAAAAGGGGATGAAAATGCTGACTAGAAACTTTGGTAGTAAATGACAAGCCCTAAACTTTGAGCCATCTGTATTATTCAAAATAACATACCCAAGTGTATGTGAACAACAAGACTGACTAGATAGAAAATGCCCTACTCTTACAGCGAGTATGTGAACTTGATGATGAAATGTGCCTTGTTTAATAGAACCTATGGCGGCATATAATCCAAGAACTAGAGAATTTGAAAAACAATGATGGAATAAAGATAAAGTACCACCATTACTTGCTAGAGATTATAAAGATCCAAAAGTAGTAATGATACCAAAGGAGTGAGAAAATCTAGTTAGTGTGGTGGATGGCGAGGTAAGGATAAAACAAGCCACTAAACAATGATATATAGTAGCTCATGAATGAGATGGGATTAGTCTATCATACCCTAAAAGTACAACAAGGAGAGGTAGAGTGATCGAACAAAAATCTAATACTCTTACAGCGAGTTGATGAGATAGCTACGTATATGATAAAGTAAGGATTAGGAAACTAACCCCCATTGAATGTGAAAGACTACAGACTTTACCAGATAATTATACTGAATGAGTTTCAGATTCTCAGAGGTATAAAATGCTAGGTAATTGATGGACAGTAGATGTTATAGCCCATATATTTAGCTTTATACCTAAACAAAATGGCTAAACTATTTCAACCACAGTTTGAGATGACTGAGAAACAAGCTGAGGCGTGGCAGTATCTGACTGATAATACATATAGGAATATTGGTTACTGAGGATGAGCATGATGAGGTAAATCTTATATAGGGGTTATGTGGCTATGGTATATGGCACGGAAATATCCATGAACTAGGTGGTTCATAGGTCGTAGAGAATTATCTAACCTTATGAAAACAACAGTTAATACCTACTATAAACTCTGACAGGATTATGAGATACCTAAGAAGTTTATGGGACACCTAGACAAAAAGTACAACATAATCAGATTTGATAATGGTAGTGAGATACTTCTGTTAGACTGTGCTACACAGCCTGGTGATCCATTATTTACGAGATTCTGATCATTAGAGCTTACAGGTGGATTTATAGATGAGGCGAACGAGATAGATGAGCAAGCTGTTACCATCTTAAAAACTCGTATAGCCAGACAGAAGAATAGAGAATACTGAATTATACCTAAACTATTATGTACATTTAACCCAGACCAGTGATGGGTTAAGAGAACTTTTTATACACCACGAAAGAGTTGAACATTGCCAGAGGATACAATCTTTATTCCAGCATTAGTTACGGATAATGATTATGTTGATCCTGAATATATCACTCAGCTTAGGAACTCAACAGATGAGATTACTAAGCAAAGACTTTTGTACTGAAACTTTGATTGGTCTGGAGATGCAGGAAAACTATTTAGACACGATGAAATAGAGGACTTGTTTGAGGTAAATATTGAAAAGAAAGATGTTACATACATCAGTGTGGATGTTGCAAGGCTTGGAGATGACAAAACGATTATATGTGTTTGGAGGGGGTTAGAATGTATCAAAATTCTTCAATATGATAGGAACACGATAGATGAAATTGCCAACAGGGTAAGAGATTTAGAGGAAATGTATGGTGTAAGTAGAAGGAATATAGTAGTAGATTCTGACTGAGTTTGATGATGATTAGCAGATTTATTGAGATGATGCACTAACTTTGTTAATAATTCAAGACCTTATAGGTTTGAGCCAGAGAAAAAAGGGTTTGTAATAAGGAATTATGCCAACTTAAAGGCTCAATGCTACTTCAAATTGAAGGAAATGATGGAGAAAAGGCTGATTAGGGTGTATGCAGACTGAGTTATTAGGGATAAATTATCTGAGGAGTTAGAAAATATCTTCATAACAGGTATAGATGTGGACTGAAAAGTTAAAATTGAGGATAAAAAAGAGCTAAAAAGGAGAATAAATCGTAGCCCAGACTTTGCAGATGCGATAATGTTCAGAATGATATTTTTAGTACAAGAAACAGAGCAGAGTGAGGACAGCTTTACAGGTACTTATGAGATAGATTATGACAGTATTCTATACTAAGTCAATATACTGTGCAACAGGCTAGTTGTTTTAGGTATATAATATTATATTAAGTTGGGAAATAATATGTTTACATTTCCCAGTAATAATGATAGACTTATCACAGGAAGAACAGGTTAAGCTCTTAGCACAGGTAGATAGGGAATATCAACAATGATATGACTATGTAATCAATAAGAGAAACCAATATAGAGATAGGATAATTAGGTGGAATAAACAGGCAAAAGATCCAAACAAGATAAATATAAATATGACAGCTAATGCTATCGATACTCTTATCGCTAGTTCATATACAGACTGATTAACTGTTAATTTCGCATCAGCAGATGGTTGGGTTTCAGCAGATAAAGCTGATAATTTGAACTATATGGCTGAATTTGACAATAATGAGCAGGATTATCAGCAATTATATTACCAAAAAGAACAGGATAGATACTTCTTTGGAGTATGAATTAGATACAGATACGGATGGGATGATGTTAGAAAAATGCCAAAATTTATGGTAATTAACCCATTATCTTGGATTCCTGATCCTATTCCTAGTCAGACTGGTAGTTTTGATGGTAGTGGATACAGATACCATTGATTCGAGTACACCACAAGCATTATGGACTTGATGGCTGATAAGACTTATGATAAAAAAGACCTAGATAAGGTAGTATCAGACTTTTTCAGCCCAGACAATCAACAAAACTGGGCTACTTATGCTACTGCATATAACTATGTAATGCCTAGTTGTTGTGATGAAGTAAAGACTAACTTCTCTTTAGATATTTACCATCACTTTACGAACTTTAACGGTAAAAAATACATAGTAAGTCTAACTAATGATAGGAAAACGATAATCAGACTTAAAGAGCTTAAACCAGTCTTAGCAGAGGAAAAGAAGAACCCTAACATTATAGAGTTCCCAATATCACTTAACTATTGGAAACCTAGAAGGAATGATCCATTTGGAGAATCTGTATGTGATAAATTGGATGACAAACAGATAGCGAAGACAATATTATTCAACTTAAATATAATCAAGGCTAAGAAAGAGGCTTTATGATGAGATTTCATCTGGAACTCAAGGCTTATTAAGAACAAGGAGGACATCTTAAAACCTACAACTAATGGTAGAAATATCTTTGTAGATACAGTTGAGAACCTCCAAAATGTAGGTATGGAGTTGCCAAGAAGCCAGATTAAAGCTGATAGTATAAATATGATACAAGCATTGGATAATGAGGCTATGTTAGACACTAATATAGATACTTTACAGCAAGGTATCATTAGTGGAGGTAGAACAACAGCCACTGAGAGCCAAATTGCACAGGCTAACAGTAACATTATCGGATTACTTAACAATAAAGTTAATGCTTGGGGAGATAAGAGATTCCGATATGAACGATGGAAAGGTTATCAAGAGAATTTTAGTGAAGTAGATAAGAAATCTGTGGTTATAGTAAGTAATTTCGAGGTAAAATCCTTTGAATTACAAAAAGATGACTTCTTCACTAAGCAAATTCCACATATTATACTTGGAACTAAGGCAGATTTACAGTCTAAGAATGAAAAAGAGCAAATATTCTGGGATAAATACTTATGAATGATGATGAATAATCCATCTACACCAGAGGTATCTAAGAGAATTGCTCAAAGAATGTGTTATAGATGTAATGGGAAGACACCAAACGAGATAAATGTGCTAGTTCCATTGGAGAATGATGAAACTGTGGCATTATCATTCGTAGAAATGCTTAATATGAATGTACCACCACAGTCAATATTCAATTATCCACCAGAATACCTTAGAACTTTCTGGGTATATTTCCAGAAAGCTGAGAATACAAAAGCAAAAGAGGTAGTTTTACAGGCTATCAGAAATGCAATGGTAAAAATGCCATTACAACAGATGGCTAATCCACAATTTGATGAGATGGCTAATAGTTCAAGCAATATTGCTATGAGCCAAGCTATGCAAAACACCGATAAAAAAATCACATCAAGGCAGGATTTGATACCTTGACAGTGAAGTGCTACGGCTAGTAGCATAATTTAATTATTAACCAGATTTATAGATGCTTAAAAAAGAAGTTAAAAGAATGGAATGGGGAATACCAGAGGTACAACCAGACCAAAGAGCTGAGGCTAAATACTTACTAGGAATAGTAGATGATGAAGATAATTGAGATGCAAAATCAGTTAAACCAGTAGAGCCTAAGGAAGAACCAAAGGAAGAACCAAAAGAGGAGGAGAAAAAAGTAGATGAGGAATTAGAAGATGAGGAAGAAGATGAGGAGGAGGAAGTAGTTGAAACTCCTAAAAAGAAATAGTTTTAAATTACTAATTATAATAGAATGAGGGACTTAATTGTTAAATTAGAGGCTCTAAGTGAGAGCAAAGAGTGGAAAGACATTGTAGATTCTCTTAGAGAATGACAGGCAGAGAAGAATAAATCGCTGTTGGAATGAGAGGATAAAGACTACAAGGCGCACTCAGAGGCTGAGATGATAAGGCACGAAATCAGCTTTATAAATCACTTAATATCACTTATCAATGTCAAAGATAAGAGCCTAAAAGAGGCATTGATAGAAGACTTAGAACAGTCTAAATGATGGAGAGAAGATAGATTGTTAGGTAAAACTCACGAATATGGGTTAGACACTGTTGGAGATACATTCTATACACGGCAAGACTTCACTAGAGCTGAGAACCGATGGATAGAATTATTCAACAACCTACCTAACAAGCTAAAGATGGCAGAAGAAGAAAAGAGAAAAGCACAGGAATCTGTACAACAAGCAGAAATCCAAGAGAACTTAGATGCTCTAAGCTCATTAGAGGTCGAAGGTCTTTAGACATATTTATATATTATATTATTAACAACAATGGTTAGAGAAAGTAAAAGCTCAATTATATCTCATTGAGATATTGGTAAGAGAATGCCAAAATCTAATACTCCTACTCAAAGAGCTAAAAATGTTGCATCTTCAACACAGAAGGTATGGTATGCAGCGTGAGATTTAAGAAGCAAGATGCCTTACGGTTCAAAAGCATATAATGCTTTATGAAAAGTAGAGGACAAGGCATTAAAAGTAGCTGCTAAGGCTCAAAGAAATTATGGTAGAATTGCTTGAGATACAGCTGCTAACAAGAATGCAGATGATGTATATAAGGCTTATAAAAAATCAGGTGGAAGAAAATAATTATTGATGCTCTTTAAAAATGATACAAGTCGAGGGTATTATATGGGGTGTATAGTTCGCCTAAATTATGCACCTACATATAATTGTAACTCCTTCGCCCTAGTATAAGGCACATTTTATACTTTATTGTTACGATTATGTCAAAACCAACACAAGATGAACTCATCCAAGCTGAATTGGATGGGACTATTGAGGAATTGGAAGCTAAAGCTGACGAGCAAGAGGCTGAAGAAACCGAAGAATCTGCTGATACGGAAGTAAAGGAAAAAGCTGAAACAAGCGAATCCACAGCAGAGGAGGGTAAATCGGAGACTACATCTGATACCTCCACACAAAAGAAGGATTCAGTTATGAAACTCCTAAAACAAAGGAACGAGGCTAGAGCTAAACTTGCTGAGCTAGAAAGCAAGGTACAAAGCACAGCTGAGTTAGAGAGCAGACTTAAAGAACTTGAAGAAGGGATAGCTGCTCAAGAATTAGAGAAAGAGGCAGAAAAAGAAAAAGCTGACTTCTACTCTAAAACTCCTAATGCTAAATGACATGAGGAGTGAATAGAAAAGATAAGAGCTGAAAAAGACTTATCTTATAGTGAGGCATTCCAACTGTATGCTGCACAAAACGATCCTACACTGCTACTGGATGAACAGTATAGGAATAAACAAGAATCATGAGCTACTCTTACGGGTGTGCCAAAAACAGAAACCAAGATTAAACAACCAGAATCAGTATCTGACTTTAATAATATGTCTGATGATGACTTCTTAGCTTGGAGTGATTGAATGGCAAAAGCCGAAAGAATAGCCAAATGATTACTTAAATAATCCAGAATTATTTAATTCGTTTATTTAAATTGAAATGGCTAATAATTTAAGTGCTTTTACACCAGAGTACCGAAGTGCTAGAACACAAAGGCTCTTAAAAACTAAACTTATTGCTAGAGAAATAGCAAACTTTGAAGAACAAGCAGTTCTTAGAGATGGAGATATAGTTCATAGACCATATCACGATGATGTAGTAGTTAATGACTACTCTAAAGGAGTAGATGTTACTATTCAAGATTTAGGAACTCATGATGAATATCTTGTAGTTAATAAATGTAAAGAAGTATCATTCTATATCGATGCTGTTGATGTTAAACAAAACAAATATGATACAGCTAATAAATACATTGATAGAATGACTTATGCTCTTAAAAAGAATATCGATGGATCATTACTTAAAGAAGTATTGACTGCTGAATATTCTGTTGATGATGGAGATTTAGGTGGGACTGATGGGAACCCAGTTACTGTAACTGCATCAAATGCTTTCAAATTATTCACTCTTACAGAGGCTAAAATGAATGCAAATGATATTGAAGATACAAAAGCATGGTTCTACGTTATTACTCCAGATGTTAAAGCTGCTATACAGCAAACTAACTTAGTAAACTGATTCCAGCAAGCTGATGCTGCTTTAAGAGGAACTCTTAAAGGAATGGGATACTTAGGAACTTGGGGTAACTTCAATATCTTCGTATCTAACAATGTAGCTCACACTAATAAAGTTACTGTATCAAGCCTTGCTGCATCTGATACATTGACAATTAATGGTGTAACTATCACTTTCAAAGCAACTCCTGCTGCTGCTTGAGAATGTAAACCAACTATGGCTGCTTTGGAAGGAATGATTAACGGAGTAATGGCAACTGCTGGAGATTATGTTGAGTTCTCAACAGATAACAGAAACAAGTTAAAGAAAATCAATGCATCTGCTACAAATGATGGTACAGATGTAACTATCATAACAAGTGGACACACAACTTATGCTCAAAGTGGAGTAACTCTTTGAGGAGAAGTAGCTCACTGTTGGGCTGGACAATATGGATGTTCAGATATGGTAATCCAAAAAGATGTTGAAATCCAAAAGAACAAAGAACCTAAAAAGACAGGTTACAACTATATTGGTTGGGATTTGTTCGGAATTAAGACATTCAAAGAAGGTAGAGAAAGATGTATTGATGTATTGGTAGCTTAGCCTCCCTCATTCTCTTAAATAGTAGGTAGTTTCGGCTACCTACACCTTTAAGGGGATGGATTTATATTAAACATATATAAATGAAACCAAGCGAAATAATAAAACTTGCCAGAAGACAAACTGGTTGTACACTAGATATAGTAACGGAAGATGAGGCATACAGATTTCTCAACTTTGTAATTGAAGACTTCTGAGCAGATATTAGGAGTTCTGAAAGCTGATTCGGATTTGATATTGTCAATATAGATGTAGATGCTGGTAATCCAATATATACATTCTCACACGAAGATGTTGGGGGGGGATATACAGAAATGTTCCCTATTTCTAAAATCCAGAGTGTGTGGCTTAAGGGAAAGGATAATAAACGGCACGATATACCAGTTCATTTCGTTGACAAAGTACACACAAATCAAATTGATGCC
>ERZ809497.63-NODE-63-length-10335-cov-9.195331_pt1 | contig 10335 bp, 10 predicted proteins | sample MGYA00521237_ERZ809497 | MGnify/ENA primary metagenome ERZ809497 (study PRJEB31581, sample SAMEA3312976) | metagenome | study: EMG produced TPA metagenomics assembly of the PRJEB8939 data set (Metagenomic analyses of Rumen microbiomes reveals... | reverse complement strand
GCTAGTCTTCAGTTTTACCCCGCAGGTTATATTTTCGAAAAGTCTCCTAACGCCCCTTAGTCAGTTGTAATGGCCTTCCGTAGTTTCGCTGTCTCCTTTCTTACGGATTTCTTGCTCACGGTACCTCCATTCATCGCCTAGAAACACCATTACAACTGACTAAGAGGTATTAGAAAGAAAGGAAAACTCTTATGAAAGGCAAGACTACTGGCAGTGATATTCCCAAAAGGCCCAGGCGTCGAGCTCAAACACCCGAAGAACGAGAGAATCAGCTCATTGCATTGGCCCTAGATCGCGTTGAAGAGCGCATGTTGAACGGTACAGCCTCTGGTCAGGAGTACGTTCAGTTCATTCGCATGGCTTCTTCCAAGGCTAGAGCCGAGAATGAGAAGCTCAAGCTCGAACTGGATCTCGTAAGAGCTAAGACGGAGAACCTGAGGCAGCAACAGCGGACCGATGAGATGTTCGCAAACGCCATCGCGGCGTTCAAACGATATTCTGGAGCATCCGATGACGACGAAGAGGAAGACGTATACTGAGCTGATCCAGATTCCGGACTTCGAAGGACGACTTAACTACCTTCGCTGTTACGGATCTGTCGGCAGAGAGACATTTGGCTACGACCGATATTTGAACCAGATGCTCTACAAGTTTCCTGAGTGGAGGGAAGTCAGAAGACAGGTAATCATACGCGATAACTCCTGCGATCTGGCTCATCCCGACCATGAGATCTTCCCTTACAAGAAGAAAGTCATCGTAATGGTCCACCACATCACACCAATCACTAAAGAAGACATACTGGAACGGTCCGAGTTGGTTCTGGATCCAGATAATCTGATTACAGTGAGTAACAGAACACATGAAATTATTCACTATGGCTACGCAGAAGACAGACGAGCAACTGTTGTAGAGCGAACGCCATTCGACACATGTCCTTGGAGGAAGTAAACCATGGCTTTAAGAGAAAGCATTCTTGAGTCTGTTAAAGATTATTGCATGGTTCCACAAGAGGCCGACATCTATGACGGACAGCTCCTCGAACAGATCAACAGTGCTCTCTTTACACTGTTTCAACTGGGTTGTACTGCAAAGCCATACCGGGTCGAAGATGATTCTCAGACCTGGTCCGACTTTACAGACAATCCTTTTCTTTTAACAATCATACCAGACTACGTACAGAAGAAAGTTCGCTTGGGATTCGATCCTCCGGCGAACTCTTTTTTAGTTACGCAGCTTAAAGAGGACATCGCTCAACTTGAAAGCCGCATTAGCTACGTAGTCGATCCAGGATGGGAGGGTTTGTAATGGGAACTTACTTGCTAATTACTCCCAAGGAGGATGAACTTTACCACTTCGGCATCAAAGGAATGAAGTGGGGTATCAGACGATTCCAGCCTTATCAGAAAGGCGAGAAAGTCAAAGGCGGTAAGGAAGTCGGAGCCGCTACAAAGGTTAAACAGCGCCCATCGTCTGGTAACATCGTTGAGAAGTACAAAGCTCACAAAGTTAAGCAGAAGAGAGTTGCTGCTCTTAAGAAAGCTCAGGCTACTCGCAAGGCCAAAGCTGACTTTGAGGCCGAGAAGAAGAAAGCTATCGAGTCTGGCTCCATTGAAGATCTTGCAAAGTTCAAAGGTAAGCTCACTAACGAGGAATACAATCGAGCTTTCATGAGACTTCAAAATGAGCAGAAAGTTGCAGCTTTAGTTCAGGCAAATCAGAAGACCGTTTGGGACAAAGTTGATAAGGGTATGGAAATCGTAGCTCGTGTTTCCAAATACGCTAACGTTGTTACCACAGCTAAGAACAATTTCGATGCTCTTGACGACGCCCTGCATAAGAAAGAGCGCGATGCTGAGAAAGAGAAGAAGACAGCCGAGAAGAATAAATTCCTTACCAACATCGACAATATTACAGAGCTTAACGAGGGTGTTGAGAAACATAAGATTACTCCTCAGGAGTATCAGGCAGCTATGAACATCCTCGCTAACAAGAAGATGAATCGAGCACGCTTTGCTGGTATGGGTGAGGGCGGCGATTTCGAAGATCAGAACAAGAAGGCTGCTAAAGAGAAAGCTGCTAAAGATCAGGCGGATCGAGATAAATGGACTGCCGAACAGAACTGGAAGCAGTATCAGAAGCGACAGGCAAAAGAAGCTAAGCGGAAAGAGAAGGAAGCTAAAGGCCAGCCCAAAGACGGAACATGGCGCGAAGATAATCCTTCTTCGAATTCTAGCTCTAGTAACTCCCAAGCAAATACTAACGCAAAAGCTAATTCTAGCTCTAGTTCTAGCCAGGCAACTACGAAATCTACGCCTAACGCGAATAGCAGCAGTCCGAGTAAGCCGGCAGCCCAGCTGTTATTAGGCATGAGAGACTCAAAACCTTCCGAGTCTGTAGTTAATTCTGGTAAGAGAGTAATCTCCGGCGCCAAGACTGGTAATGCCGGAACTACTTACAAGCAGCAGACCAACCTCGACTTTGGCGGATCTAAAGTTAGTAAGTTCTCAGCCAAAGCTCCTACACCAAGTAAGGTTGTAACAGATACACGGCAGACGGTTGCCAATACGCAGGCGGAGAGAGCACGCCAAAAAGAAGCAGACAAGAAACGTAAGAAGGCTCTTGGACATAGTGCTATAGACGGATCAGACGAACTTTACCATCATGGCATCAAAGGCCAGAAGTGGGGAGTTCGCCGTTTCCAAGACAAAAACGGTAGGCGTACAGCAGCTGGCAAAGAACGTGTTAAATACTTGCGCGATCGCGTTAAAGCTTCGAGAGGCGGAATAGTAGACGATACATGGAAAACCGGCTCTGCGGCTTTAATAGCAAGAACAGACAGCGATATTGAACAGCTTACAAAGCGCTATGTTGGAGGCGTTCCGCATTATGCGTCTCCCAGTTTAGTAATGAGGGATTTCCTAAGAGATACCGGAGACGCTCCGCCAGACTATAAGCCAACTAAGGGCATTACATCATTCGAAGAAGCGGATCTTAGTTATGTTAATCCTGAATGGGGACAGCCCGGAACGACACAAAACTGTGCAAAATGTGCTGTCGCAGTTGAACTTATGAGGTACGGCGTGGCCGTTAGAGCTGGTAGGCAAGCATTTCCTTCGAGCGCTAGTGCTATGTCGTATTGGTTCGACGGAACCGAAAAAGTAGCGAAATCCGTTGATGAAACCGAGAAACTGTTAGCTAGTTATGGCGACGGCGCGTCGGGGACTATTGCCGGTTACTATCCTAATGGAGCGGGCGGTCATGCCATGCATTTTTCAGTAAAACACGGAAGAGTGCAAGTCCAGGACGGGCAAAATGGACGACGTTTTGGTTCGGTAAGAGAAGCGGCGGAAGCATATGGCTTTGATATGAGCAGAGAAATGCATTCCTATCGTTTGGATACAGCAACGCCTAACTGGGATCATATGGCCGAGGATTCTGTTATCGGAGCGCCGAGATGGCAAAAAGACGATGATCGGTGGAGAGCTAAGTCAAGCGCGCCATTTAGATTTACTAATAATAGCGACGGAACCATCAGCAATTATGACCTTACGCCAGATTCTTCTAATGAGATCTTCCGAAGGCATTATAACAGATAGGGATAAACCATGACATACGAAGTAGCGATTAAAAACGTTCTTTCAAAACATAAAGACTGTAAGTGTACAAGCGTATTAGACATGAACGGTATATTTGTCGTGTCCATTCAGCCAAAGAATTGGAAGTCAGGAGAAATACTTTTAGATCCGTACTTTTCAGTTGATAAGAAAACGGGAAAAGTTTCTGAGTGGACGCCAATTATGGATCCTGAAGGTTTCAAGAAAGCGCTTGCTTCCGGCGTTGTGTATAAAGAAGACGGTTCTGAAGAAACGCCTTTAGAGCATAGCGAAGAGGCAGCCGGATTTTACGAAGCATTAGGAAGAAAAATTGTGGCACAAGTAAATGACATGATTTTTGATGTCTAACATTTAAGAGCAATATGAGTCTATCAAACACAGCAACGCCTAAGTACTACGGCATTTTCAGAGACAGGGTTTTACGCGGAGAAATTCCCGTTTGCAGAGAGATCGAGATGCAGATGAATCGCATCGATGCGATGATCAAGAACCCTGATTACTATTACGATGACAAAGCCGTAGAGGGCTGGATTGAATTCTGTGAAAACGAACTCACGCTTACTGACGGCTCTGACTTACATCTCCTGGACACGTTTAAGCTTTGGGGCGAAGACGTGTGGGGATGGTATTACTTTGTAGAAAAGCGCATTTGGACTCCTGGAGTTCATGGAACCAGGGGACGCTATGTTAAGAAACGCATCAAGAGACGGCTGCGTAACAAGCAGTTTCTAATAGTTGGTCGAGGGGCCTCCAAGTCCTTGTATGCTTCATGTCATCAAGCCTATGCGCTTACTGTAGACACATCTACAACATATCAGATCACGACTGCTCCAACTATGAAGCAGGCCGATGAGATTCTGTCGCCAATTCGAACAGCCATAACAAGAGCTAAAGGCCCCTACTTCATGTTCTTAACCGATGGCTCTCTCCAGAACACAACCGGTTCAAAAGCTAATCGTGTCAAACTGGCTTCAACCAAGAAGGGAATAGAGAACTTCATAACTGGCTCTCTCCTTGAGATCAGGCCCATGAGGATAGACAAGCTTCAGGGAATGAGATCCAAGATGAACACGGTTGATGAATGGCTTTCTGGCGACATTAGAGAAGACCCTGTTGGAGCTATTGAGCAGGGCGCAGCCAAGATTGACGACTGGCTGATCATTGCTACAAGCTCCGAGGGAACCGTCCGTAACGGATGCGGCGATACTATCAAAATGGAACTTATGAAGATCCTTAAGGGTGATTACGTCAACGATCACGTCTCCATCTGGTGGTACAAGCTGGACGATGTTACGGAAGTTGCTGATCCGGCTATGTGGGTTAAAGCCAATCCCAACCTCGGCATTACTGTTTCTTATGAAACTTACCAGACCGAGGTGGAAAGAGCCGAGAACGCACCGGCAGCACGTAACGATATATTGGCGAAGAGGTTTGGACTTCCTATGGAGGGATTCACTTACTTCTTCTCTTACGAGGAAACGAAGCGGCATAAGCGCAGACGAGATTTCTGGGAGATGCCGTGCGCTATGGGAGCAGACCTTTCGCAAGGCGACGACTTTTGTGCATTCACATTCATGTTTCCTCTTCAAACAGGTCAGTATGGCGTCAAGACACGAAGCTATATTTCTGACCTGACCTACCACAATCTTCCTTTAGCGATGCGGATCAAGTACGACTCGTTCATCTCAGAAGGAAGCTTGGTAGTACTCGAAGGCGCTGTCCTGGATCTTATGGAAGTATACGACGATCTTGATTCATACATTGAACAGCACAAGTATGACGTCAGATGCTTCGGTTACGATCCATACAACGCTAAAGAGTTTGTTAACCGATGGGAGATGGAAAACGGTCCCTTCGGTATTGTGAAAGTTATACAGGGCGCCAGGACAGAATCCGTTCCTCTGGGTGAGTTGAAGAAACTTGCTGGGGAGCGGCTTCTTTTGTTTGACGAAGAACTTATGGAATTCGCCATGGCCAACTGCGTAACGATAGAAGACACCAACGGCAATAGAAAGCTTCTTAAGATGCATCGCGAACAGAAGATCGATAACGTCTCTGCGATGATGGATGCTTTCGTTGCTTACAAGCTTAATAAGGATGCATTTGAGTAATGTATAACAAATGGAATCCCCGGTATTACGATCTTGAGCTCTATCATCACGGCATAAAAGGAATGCACTGGGGTGTTAGACGTTTTCAAAACAGAGATGGCACTCTGACAAAAGAAGGTAAACAGCGCTTATTAGATAGTTCTTCCAGTTATAACGAAAAACATAACGACGATATTTCCTTTAAGAAAAATTTTAAATTTGACCGTGTTGGTATAGGTGGAGAAAAAGACGAAGGAAGTACGTTCGTAAGTTATACGGATAACGATCGTAACATGTACAGAGCAAACCACGATGTTTTGGCCGTTGGAGCGGGCGAAGTTCATAAACTGGAGCTTAAATCAATTAAAGATTTAAAAATCGCAGGAAAGAAAGCTCAGGTTGATGCTCTATTAGATTACGCCGGAGATAAGAGCATATCAGAAGTACTTGCCGCTGGTGAATCCAATAACGAAAGAGTTCGACGTCAAAAAGTAAAAGAGTATAACAAAACGTTAAAGCAAATTCTCAAAGGGAAGAAAGATCCCGAAGAGTTACTAGATCGAGCATTTAGTCTATATGTTGAACGTAACTCATCGATGTCTATTGAATTAACAAAAAGACTTCAGCAAAAAGGATATGACGGAGTCGTTGACCTATGGGACGCCAACATAGCAGAGTGCCCTATTTATGTTTTTGACCGAAAGCAGGCTCTTAAAACAACAAAATCCTCAGAGTTAACAGCAAGAGAAATAGATGAAGAGCAGCTAAAGTATTATAAGAGAAAAGGATACGCGTAATGTATAACAGATGGATGCCACGTAAGTATTATTCCGGTGGCGAGCTTTACCACTACGGTGTCAAAGGAATGAGATGGCGTAACCATAAAGGTCTTCAGATCGAGGCTCATGAAGCTACTATTAGCGGAGGTTCAGCGCCAACTGATGAAAATGGCGGCCCAAAATGGTATGACGAATCGCAGCAGCGCTCTGAGCAAGAGCAGGCCGACGCTGCTTATCGGAAATACCAGGAAGTAATGGAAGCTCGAAAACCTGCTTGGCAAAAGAAGTGGGAGAAGAGCAGCGTAAAGCAAGCTGTAGATAAGATCATCGAGAAAATTAAAGGCGGCGGGAAATCCAACAGGCCCAGAAGCAGAAAGAGAAATAAGTCAAGTAACGGCAAAGGAGTGGTTCTTAGAAAGAAGACCTTTGGCGGTGAACTTAGGGTTGAGTAAAAGGAGGGCTAACCATGGCAGCTATTTGGAAACCCTCTGAGCAGAATGAGCTCTACCACTTTGGCGTGATCGGTATGAAATGGGGCGTGCATCGGGTTAGGTCGCTTCAGCCTTCTAAGAGGTCTTTAAAAGAAGAAGGTCGAACAGAAGCTGAAATTAAAAAGCGTTTGGCGAAGAATGCAGCTAATGCCGAGAAAGCGAACACTATCCGCAGCAAGATCGACGTCAAAGCCACCAAGAAACTTAATAAACTCAACGCTCGATTTGAGAAGCAGCAGGCTAAGGCGGACCGCAAGTTCGATAAGGCCGAGCGCAAAGCGAACTCTTTATTTACCTCTAAACGTTCTGCTGAGAAAGCTTTTAGAAAAGCGTCAAAAGCTCAATTCAAGGCTAATAAGGCAGCTCTCAAGGGTAAGAAATGGTATGAGCAGATGGAGAAGAGCTACAAGAATGCTGGCATCTCAATGACCAAAGAGAACCAGGAGATTGGCAAAGAACTGGTCAGACAGGTTCGAGCTAATGCTAGAGCTATGTACGCTGCCACGTATGTGAGGGGGTAACCGCTTATGCCAACAATAACTCAAAGGCTCCAGAATGCCTGGAATGCCTTCAGAAATCCAAGAGATCCCACGACCCAGGACTACGGGCGATCTTACACCTATAGGCCGGATCGTTACAGGATACGCAGCGGAAACGAAAGATCCATAGTAACTAATGTCTTTAATCGCATTGCGGTTGATTGCGCGGCGGTAACGATGGAGCACGTTAAACTCGATCAAAATGGTAGATACAAAGACGTCATGAAGTCGAGACTTAACAACTGCCTCACCCTTAGCGCCAACCTCGATCAAACCGGAAGAGCATTCATTCAGGATGCTGTTCATTCAATGTTCGATGAGGGCGTAGTTGCATTGATTCCTGTGGTTACTGTTAACGGTAATCCGTGGGTAACCGGATCTTACGACGTGGAGACTCTCCGCACAGGTAAGATTGTCGAATGGTTTCCGCACCATATACGAGTCAGAGTGTACAACGAAGACACTGGCCAGCAGCAGGACCTTATCTGGCCGAAAGAAGCTGCCGCCATTGTGGAGAATCCGTTCTATTCAGTAATGAACGAACCGAATAGTACACTTCAGCGACTCATCAGAAAACTAAATCTACTTGATTACGTGGACGAGCAATCGTCATCCGGAAAACTGGACTTGATCATTCAGCTTCCTTACGTAATCAAATCTGCCGCACGTCGACAGCAAGCTGAGATGCGCCGAAAGGACATCGAAATGCAGCTTGCCGGATCTAAGTATGGTATCGCTTACACAGACGGTACCGAAAAAGTCACTCAGCTCAACCGATCAATCGAAAACAACATATGGACCGAAGTCAAGGATCTGACAACCATGCTCTATTCACAGCTTGGTATCACAGAGACGATCCTTAACGGAACTGCCGATGAACAGACTATGATCAACTATTACAACAATACGATCGAGCCTGTTCTTTCTGCGTTTGCACTTGAAATGCAGCGGAAGTTCCTGACTCCGACAGCCAGAACTCAGGGACAGGCTATCAGATTCTATCGTGATGCGTTCAAGCTCATTCCGATCAAGGATCTTGCAGAGCTTGCAGATAAGTTCACACGTAACGAGATCGCATCTTCGAATGAGATCAGATCGGTTATCGGTTGGAAGCCTTCCGATGATCCTAAGGCGGACATGCTCGTTAACGCTAACCTTAATCAGTCTCCAGACGAGATGGGTCAGCATGGTGAGATGCCTATGGGAGGACCTGCTGGAGCTCCCGGGACTGCTACAACGACCGGTGGAACAGCCCTTGATCCATTAGGCGCAGCGGTAATAAATGCCAATCTAGACAAACCAGTGTCTAGCTAAAACTGAATAAAGGAGAACGTCAAAATGGCAGGAAAATACGACTTTGTGGGATACGCCACACGTAATGATCTGCAGTGCTCTGACGGACGAGTAATTAGAAGGAACGCTTTCAAAGACTGTGACGGCACGAGAGTACCTCTTGTGTGGAATCACCAGCATAACGATGTATCCAACGTCATTGGGTACGCGGATCTGGAGAATGTCTCTGATGGCGTTCTTGCACATTGTGCGTTTAACAGCACTCAGAAAGGTAAGGACGGCAAGGAATGCGTCGAACACGGTGACGTAGTCTCTCTGTCCATTTATGCTAACCAGCTTAAGCAGGTTGGCGCTGATGTATTGCACGGCATGATCCGTGAAGTAAGCCTCGTACTCGCAGGAGCTAACCCCGGCGCTTACATCGAGGAAGTCCTCACTCACGGTGATGAAGAAGGTTTGTATTCGGCTGAAATCTATTCAGGTGAGCCGATCGAACTCTATCATGCCGAAGAAGAAAAGGAGGAAAAGCCCGTGGCTGATAACGAAAAGAAGTCTGAGAAGACTATTGGCGAGATCATCGACACTATGAGCGATGAGCAGAAGGAAGCACTTTACGCACTGGTTGGTATGGCAGCAGAAGGCGCTGGTGCTGACGAAGAAGATGAAGAAGATGAAGACGATTCCGAAGGAGGAAACGATATGAAGCACAATGCATTTGATAGCGCAAGCAACGGTATCTACACTGGTGCGGCCCCGGTGAACATGGATCTCATTCACTCTGCAGCTAAGAAGGCTGGATCCTACAGACAGGCCGTCAACGATATGATCGAGAATGGCGAGCTCGCTCACGCTATGACAGTTCCGATGGATGGCATGACTGGTCCTTCCCAGGCTACAGCAAACCAGACTTACGGTTTCCGCGATCCCGACATGCTCTTCCCGGAGTATAAGTCTCTGAACACTCCTCCGGAATGGATTAAGAGAGACACTGGTTGGGTTTCCGTATTCCTGAACGGTGCTCATCACCTTCCTTTCTCCAGGATCAAGAGCCAGTTTGCAGACCTTACCGGCGAGCAGGCCAGAGCCAGAGGTTACCTGAAAGGCCACACTAAGAAAGAGCAGGTCTTCAGCCTTCTGAAGAGAACCACTGATCCTCAGACCATCTACAAGAAACAGAAGATGGATCGCGATGACACCATCGACATCGTTGACTTCGATGTTATCGCTTGGATCAAGGGCGAGATGAGAGGACAGCTGGATGAGGAAATCGCAAGAGCAGGACTCATCGGCGACGGCAGACTTGCATCTGATGATGACAAGATCTCTGAGGATCACATCAGACCTATCGCAACTGATGTTCCGCTGTTCACCATCCGTGCAACAGTTGATCCCGGCAAGAACGAGCAGGAGATGGCTAAGAACTTCATCGTCGCTGCGATCAAGGCTCGTAAGGATTACAAGGGATCCGGCAATCCGATCCTCTTACTAGCAGATCGGAAGAGCGGTTCAGCAGGAATGCCGAGACCGAT
>ERZ809497.62-NODE-62-length-10349-cov-6.133670_pt1 | contig 10349 bp, 12 predicted proteins | sample MGYA00521237_ERZ809497 | MGnify/ENA primary metagenome ERZ809497 (study PRJEB31581, sample SAMEA3312976) | metagenome | study: EMG produced TPA metagenomics assembly of the PRJEB8939 data set (Metagenomic analyses of Rumen microbiomes reveals... | reverse complement strand
GCTAGTCATATAATCAAACTAACGAGTTATATCACTTCGGTATTCCTGGTATGAAATGGGGAGTAAGAAGAAGTAAATCAAATTCCTCTAATAAAGAACAAAGAAGTAAAAAGAACAATAAATCTTCTAAAAGTAAGAAAACTATTAATAAAAAGAAATTAATAGCAGTCGGAGCAGTAGCAGCGACAACTGTTTTGGCTCTTCATGGAGCTAATAAATTGTTGGATATGAGAGAAAAAGCAAGAATAGCTAAACGATACCCAATAGAAAAAATAGATGGTTTAGGATTAGATGCTGATTATGCTAGACATTATATGGAAAATTTTAAAAGAATTCATGGAGGTGGTTAACGATGTGGACTTATAATCAAACAGATGAATTATACCACTTTGGTGTTCCTGGTATGAAGTGGGGTCAACATAGAATGCAACGTTTGAAAGATAAGCAACGATCTATGTTGAGTAAAAATGACCTTAATAAAAAATATATTAAAACATCTAACAAAATATATCTTCATGAGCAAAAACGAAAATTAAAAGATGCTAAAAAACGTAAAGATATTGTTGATACTATTCATATGAAGAATCGAATAAAGGAATTTAAATTTACAAAAAATGATACTTCTTATATGAGTGGAAACATGTTTAGGTCTGTTTATAAAGTAAAGAAAAGTACTAAACAAGGAGAAGCGATAAACACTATTACTTGGCATTCAAAACGCGGAAAAGAAAAAACCAAAAACGTTTTGAGAGCTGCTGGTTCATTAGGTGTTTCTGCTTTGGCTACTTCTCCGATTTGGTATCCAAAAGCTAAAGAAGGAATAAAATATTTAAAAAATAATAAAATAGTAAAAATTAATTATGATTTAGCTTCTGGTTCTTTGAATATTTTAGGAAGAAAAAGATAGAGGAGGAATAAAAATGTGGACTTATAATCAAACAGATGAATTATTCCATTATGGTGTATTAGGAATGCGTTGGGGGCATAGATCCGCTACTGCTTCTGCGTATCAAGGATATAAACAAGCTAGAAAAAATGAAAAAAAAGCCAGTAGAAAACTTTTATTTAGTAAATCTACTTATATAGCTGGAACTAAAAACAATGCACAAAGATCTAAAAATGCTAAATCATTGATTAATGCTCGTAAAAATAGAGAAAAAGCAGCGTTTAAATTAATAGATTCAGCAGCAAAAGATGCTTATAACAAAAAGTTAGCTAAAACCGGATCTAAACAGAAAGCAGAAAAAGCTTCAATAAAAGTTCATTATAAAGGTTTTAAACAAGGACAATATGATTCAGGAAGAGTTGGTAGTATTGCCGATAAAACAGGAGGACAAGAACGTTATTATAAGCATATGGTTAAAGTCAAAGGTAAGAAATATGCTGATGCTGTAGAAAAAAAATATCATAGACATAATGCAGCTGTATTTGCTACTGGTATGGCTTTAATGGGAGCTAGTATTGCTAACATGTATATAAAATAGGAAACGGAGGTATAAATTATGGAACTCACATTTGGTGAAAGAATCAAGAATGCTTGGAACGCTTTCGTAAATCGTGAACCTATTACTAACCGTGGCGGATATAATTATGGTACATATTCGAGACCTGATCGTATTCGTTTAACTAGAGGTAATGAGCGATCAATAGTGACCTCTGTTTTAAATAGAATAGCAATGGATATAGCGGCTATTAATATTAAACATTGTAAAGTTGATGAAGAAGGTCGATTTAAAGAAGAGATTCATTCTACATTAAATAATTGTTTAACATTAGAAGCTAATATTGATCAATCATCACGAGCATTGATACAAGATATTGTATTAACAATGTTTGATGAAGGATGTGTAGCGTTAGTACCTGTTGATACTAGTGAAAATCCATTGAATACTAATTCTTATGATATAATAACTTTAAGAGCTGGAAAGATTATCCAATGGTATCCAACAACTGTTAAAGTATTATTATATAACGACAGAACTGGAAAGAAGGAGGAAATAATTTTGCCTAAATCAAAGATAGGTATTATTGAGAACCCTTTATATGCAGTAATGAATGAACACAGTTCAACATTACAACGTCTAACTAGAAAATTATCTTTGTTAGATAGCATAGATGAACAATCTGGTTCTGGCAAATTAGATCTCATCATCCAATTGCCTTACGTAGTCAAATCAAATGCTAGAAAAGAACAAGCAAATGAAAGACGTAATGAGATTGAGCGACAATTGGCCGGATCTAAGTATGGTATAGCATATACCGATGGTACTGAGAAAATTACACAGTTAAATCGTCCAGTTGAAAACAACTTGATGAAACAGATTGAATATCTAACGAGTATGCTTTACAGCCAGTTAGGTATCACTCAGGAGATCATGAATGGAACAGCTAACGAAGAAACTATGCTTAATTATTATTCACGTACCATAGAACCTATTGTTAGTGCTATAACTTTAGAAATGAAACGAAAGTTTTTAACTAAAACAGCACGAACACAAGGTCAAAGTATCATGTTCTTTAGGGACCCATTTAAGCTTGTACCAGCTAAGGAATTAGCTGAACTAGCTGACAAATTTACTCGTAATGAAATTCTTACATCTAATGAATTTAGAGGCATAATAGGTTACAAGCCAAGTTCTGATCCTAGAGCGGACGAGCTTCGTAATAGTAATCTAAATCATCCTGATGAAATGGGGGCTCAACCTCCTCCAGAAATGTCAGATGAACCACTAGAAGATGAAGAAATTCAAAATGGAGAAAATGATTATGCCCCTGATGTTGAAGATCCAAATTATCAAGCTGAGATATTTGACACTTTAACAGATGAACAAAAAGATGCTGTGTACTATGTTATAAACCAGATCTTAGAAGATGAGCAATAAACAGAAGGGAGGTAATTCGTAATGGATTACGATTTTAGTGGTTGGGCTACCAAAAATAATATTGAATGTTCCGATGGTAGAACAATCATGAAAGATGCTTTCAAAGATAATGATGGTCAAAAAGTACCATTAGTTTGGAATCATCAACATGACGACCCTAATGAAGTTCTTGGTCATGCATTACTTGAGAATAGAGCCGATGGTGTCTATGCTTATTGTAAATTCAATGACACAGAATCAGGTCAAACTGCTAAATCTCTAGTGCTTAATGGTGATGTAGATAAATTATCGATTTACGCCAACAAGCTTAAGTCAAACATGAATAAAGTAGTTCATGGTTGTATAAGAGAAGTTAGTTTGGTTTTAGCTGGTGCTAATCCTGGTGCCTATATAGATTCTGTTGTTGTACATAGCGACGGTGCCGAGGACGAGGAAGAGGGTACTATTTATACTGATGAAAAAATCAGTGTTGTTATGGAACATTCAGACGATAAAACTGAGGATAAGGAGGAAGCAAAAATGAACAAAAACTCAGAAGAAAATAAAGAAACACTTGAACATGCTGATGAAGAAAAAACTGTTCAAGAAGTATTTGATACTCTTACTGATGAACAAAAAGATGTTGTTTACGCTATCATCGGCCAAGCAGTAGAAGATGCTAAAAATGAAGATAATGATGAAGAAGAGGAAGAAGGAGAGGAAGATAATATGAAACATAACGTATTCGATAACGATAATCGCGAGGAAGTACTTATGCATTCAGAGTTTGTTAAAAATGCAATTGCTGATGCTAAGAAATATGGTTCAATGAGAGAAAGTTTCATCGCTCATGCTGATGAAGAAGGAGTACCACTAGAGTGGGCTGATAATAATGATTTTAGTCCATTATTCCCAGATGCAACTAATATCGATCGTGAACCAAGAATGGTTGAAAAAGATAATAGTTGGGTTGCTAAAGTAATGGCTCAAGTTAAACATTCACCTTTCTCTAGAGTTAAAAATACTTTAGGTAGAATGGATGAAACTACAGCTAGAGCTAAAGGATATATTAAAGGATCTAAGAAAGCTAATATTCAAATGGCTGTATTAAATCGTGTTACTACACCAACTACTGTATATATTAAGAATGATATTGATAGAGATGATGTAATTGATATTACTGATTTCGATATAGTTGCTTGGCAAAAGAAAGAAATGCGTAAGCAATTAGATAAAGAATTAGCTTTAGCATTCTTATTAGGTGATGGTAGAGATGTATCTGATCAATATAAGATCAACGAACAAAACATTAGACCAGTTGTATCAGACGATGATCTATATACTATTAAATATGTTGTTACTGAAGGTGTTGACTATAACAACGAAAATAATAGTCATAGCGAAAACGATTCTATCTCAAAAGGTATCATTCGTGCTGCTTTAAAAGCTCGTAAGAATTATAAAGGATCCGGAAAACCAACTTTCTATACTACAGAAGATGTTTTAACTGATATGTTATTAATCGAAGACCAAAATGGTAGAGTTATTTATGATTCAGTTGATAAATTAGCTACTGCATTAAGAGTTGATGAAATTGTTACTGTACCAGAAATGGAAAGTAGAACTGATATATTTGGTATCATTGTTAACTTAAATGATTATACTGCAGGTGCTGATAAAGGTGGATCAGTAAACATGTTCGATGATTTCGACATCGATTACAACCAAATGAAATATTTAATGGAAACTAGATGTTCAGGAGCTTTAACTGTTCCATATTCTGCAATTGTATTAAAGAAAGAAGGATCTAGTAACAGTAACCAAGAAATTGGTGGATAATTAAATAGAATATAGAATAGGAGGTAGCATTTATTATGGATAATAAGTATGTAGAAGAATATTCAGACGTAAATGTAGAAGGAGTAGAATTCTATGTTAAAGAAGAAGCTGATGGATATTTATATAAAGAAGCTGAATGTGAAAATAAAGTAACTTCAAATGAATTAAAGCATGCTTTTGAAATGAACGATGTTGTAATAGTTGATGGTGATTATAAATACAGACCAGAAATATTTGGTGTTGTAGAAAATATTGGTACTATTGCTATTTATAATAAAGTTACTATCGCAGAAGTTGAAGAAGTTGAAACAATAACTTTAGCTCCTACAAAGGTAATTGGTTATGATGAACCTGCTGAGGAAACAGAAGCGCCTACAGAAGGATAATAAGATTAAGGAGGAATTCTAATGGCTAAATTTTATGGGAAAATCGGTTTCTTAGATACCACAGAAACAGAACCTGGTGTTTGGGAAGAAACATATATAACAAAATCTTATTATGGTGATTTAGTTAGAAATAATAGTCGATGGAAATCATCTGATAAATTAAATGATGATATAACCATAAATAATAGTATAAGTATAGTTGCCGACCCATATGCCAGTGAGAATTTCCAAAAGATGAGATATGTAGAATTCTTGGGTACTAAATGGAAGATTGAATCAGCTGAAGTTCAGTATCCTAGAATTATTCTATCAATAGGGGGTGAATGGCATGAACAAACGACTTGATCTACATAATAAACTAGTTGAGTTATTTGGTAACAATCATGTTTATTATCAACCTCCAGAAAATCTTAAGATGGAATATCCATGTATAAGATACTCTAAAAGTAATATTACCAGTCGACACGCTGATAATATAAAATATGTCAATAAAAATAGATATGAAATAATGGTTATTGACAAACACCCCGATAATGCTGTCATAGAGAAGATATTGGAATTACCTTTATCTTCTTATGATAGACATTATACTGCAGATAATTTAAATCACGATGTGATTAGACTATATTATTAAAAATAAGAAGGAGGAATAAATATATGCCTAAAATAAAATGGGACCAAACAGGAGAAAGACTTTACGAAACAGGTGTTAGTAAAGGTGTTCTTTATCCTTATGCTAATAATGGATATGGCGATGGTGTGGCTTGGAATGGTCTTACTAATGTCAGTGAATCCCCAGAAGGAGCTGAAGCTACTCCATTATATGCTGATAATATTAAATATCTTAATTTAATGTCTACTGAAGAATTTAAAGCTACTGTAGAGGCTTATACTTATCCAGATGAATTTGCAGCTTGCAATGGTGAGCAAGAATTAGCAGCTGGTGTATCTATTGGTCAACAAAAACGTAGTACTTTTGGTATGGCTTATCAAACTAAAATTGGTAATGATGTAGATTCAGATCTTGGTTACAAGATTCATTTAATTTATGGTGCTTTAGCTGCTCCAAGTGAAAAAGCTTATGCTACTGTAAATGATAGTCCTGAAGCTATTACTTTTTCTTGGGAGTTATCAACTACTCCAGTTGAAGTAAAAGGTTTCAAACCAACTGCATCTTTAGTTATAGATTCAACTAAAGTAGATGCTGATAAATTAGCTAAATTAGAAGATGAATTATATGGTTGCGATGCTCAAGAGGCAGATCCTGAACATGGTATTCCAGCTAAAGAAGCAAAAACACCAAAATTATTATTACCGGATGAAGTATTAAGTATTATCAATGGTAATTCAGAAATTGGTGGATAATATAATTAAAAACATATAAAAGAGGGTATTGAGCGCTTAATCAACATACCCTCTTTTTTAAAATTGAAAGGAGAATATTAAGTGATAGCAAAAACAGTAAAATATCAAGATTACAATGGAAATGATTGTGAAGACAAATTTTATTTTAATTTAACAAAAGCAGAATTAACTGAAATGGAATTAGGTATTGATGGAGGATTAGCTGAACACATTAAAAAAGTTGTAGCTGCTAATAATGGTGAAGAAATTATTAATGTTTTTAAGAAATTAATACTTAAATCCTATGGTGTAAAATCAGAGGATGGAAAGAGATTTAGAAAAACTAATGATAATGGTGTACCTCTTTCAATAGAGTTTTCAGAAACACCAGCGTATTCTGCATTATTCATGGAATTAGCTACAGATGATAAATCTGCTGCTGAATTTGTTAATGGTATTGTTCCATCTGATTTAGCTGATGCTGCTAAAGCTGAGGTTGCTAAAGAAAATGCTAAAAATAATAGTTAAACCAAAAGAGCTTTGGGATGAAATAAATGAAGAATTTATAACAAATAATAAAGAAACTGTTTTACAATTAGAACATTCATTGGTTTCTGTATCTAAATGGGAGTCAAAATATTGCAAACCATTTTATGCAAGAGATGAGAAACAAGCGGTTAAGACAGATGAGGAAATATTATATTATATCAAGTGTATGACAATAACTCAAAACGTTGGGGATGAAGTCTATAAAAGTTTAAGCAATGAAAACATAAAATCTATAAAAGATTATATAGACGCTCCAATGACAGCTACCACTTTCAGTAATTTAGATAGAAATAGTAGAAATAGAGAGGTTATAACATCTGAATTGATATATTATTGGATGATAGCTTTAAACATACCAATGGAATGTCAAAAATGGCATCTTAATCGATTATTAACTTTAATTAGAATATGTAATATTAAAAACACACCACCTAAAAAAGTTAGTAAACGAGACTTAGCTAGTAAATATGCAGCTCTTAATGCTGCTAGAAGAAAACAATTCCATACTAATGGATAATTATGTCTGAAATCACAATTATCTGTTTGATATAGGTAATTGTGCTTTTGATATAATTTATAATAGTAAAAAGGAGGTATAGCATGATTAGTTTTAGACAAAAAGGAGATTTTAAGAAATTAAACTCTTATTTGGAAAGACTAGAAGAAGTTATAAAGTTGGGAAAATTAAATAAATATGGAGAACGAGGAGTTTCTGCTTTGGCTTCTGCTACACCAGTTGATACAGGATTAACTGCGAGTTCATGGGAATATAGTATAAATAGAGAAAAAGATTCTGTATCAATATCTTTTGAAAATACAAATATTAATAACGGAGTATCAATCGCTATATTATTACAATATGGACATGGTACAAGAAATGGTGGATATGTTCAAGGAAGAGATTACATAAACCCAGCAATACAACCGTTATTTGATCAAATAGCCGAAGAGGCATGGAAGGAGGTTACTAGAGTATGAGTGCTACTATAGATCAAAAAGTAGTAGAGATGCGATTTGATAATAAAGATTTCGAAAAAAACACACATCAAACAATGTCTACATTAGAAAAATTAAAACAATCTTTAAAATTGAATGGAGCTACTAAAGGTTTAGAAGAAATAGAGACAAAACAACGAGGAATGAAATTCGAAGGTTTAGTATCTGGTATAGAAACAGTTCAAATGAAATTTTCAGCAATGGAAACAATAGCTTTTTCAGCATTACAAAATATAACAAACAGAGCAATAAATGCTGGAATATCAATAACCAAAGCTTTAACAATAGACCCCGTATCTACAGGTTACCAAGAGTATGAAGAAAAAATGAGCTCTGTAAGAACAATGTTGATGAGCTCTGGTTATGATTTGGATACTATTAAAGAACAATTAGAAGAGTTAAACAAATACGCTGACCAAACTATATATTCATTTCAAGACATGACAAGTAACATTGGTAAATTTACTAATGCTGGTGTTGATTTGAAGGTCGCTGTTCAAGCAATGAAAGGTATTTCTAATGAAGCAGCAGTTGCTGGTGCAGATTCAATGCAAGCATCTAGAGCAATGTATAACATTGCACAATCTTTATCTATGGGATACATGCAGTATTTAGATTGGAAATCAGTTGAAAATGCAAATATGGGAACCGTTGAATTTAAAAAAAATTTAATAAAGACCGGTGTTGCAATGGGTAAAGTTAAAGAGATTGGAGACGGTTTATATAGTACCGGAAAAGAGACTTATAATTTGCAACAATTGTTTAAAGATGGACTTAAAGATGAATGGTTATCAAATGATGTTTTATTGACAACATTACAAGAATATGCTAATGATGAAACAGAAATAGGTAAAAAAGCATATGATGCAGCAACAAAAGTTCGTACATTTTCGCAATTAATGGCAACTTTAAAAGAAGCCGCTCAATCAGGTTGGGGAATGACATGGGAACTTTTAGTCGGTGATTTTAACGAAGCTACTGATTTCTTAACCGAAATATCTGACAAGATTGGCGGAATATTAAATGCTTCTTCTGAAGCAAGAAACGAAATGATTAAAGCTTGGAAAGAAGGCGGAGGAAGAGCAGCTGCTATCGATTCATTACGTAATATTTACAATGCTATCGGAGCATTAATAAAACCAATTAGAGATGCTTTTAGAGAAGTATTCCCACCTATGACAGCAAAAAGATTAATAGAAATGACAGAAGCGGTTAAGAATTTTACTTCTAAATTAATACTTACAAGTAAAGCATCTAAACAAGTACATGACATATTTAAAGCTTTTTTCTCTGTAATTAAAGTTGGAGTAAATATTATTAAAACTGGTTTAACAATTATATTTAAAGCTATAAGTGCCATATTAGGTTTTAAAGGTTCAGCTTTGGATGCTGTTCACGCTGTATCACAATGGGTTCAAGGTTTAGCCGATGCTATAAATAAATCTAAAGTGTTTACCAAAACAGCAGAGTTTGTATCAGGAGCTGTCAATAAAATAAGAGATGCTATAGCTAAAGCTATAGATAAAATAAAACAATTATTTACGGCTTCTGGTATATCAAGTTTTGTAGATGTTTTAAAGAAACTTTGGGAATTTATATCATTTATTGGTGGTAAAGTTGTTAATATAGCTGCTATAATGGTTAACGGAATTATTAAAGCATTTAGTAGTGGTAGTAATACAATGTTATCATTAGTTAATGGCACTTTATTAGGTACTATTTTATTAAAAATAAAACAATTTGTTGATAATTTTCACAACACATCAAAAGAAATACTTAGTATTGGAAAAACATTTAAAGAAGTATTACTTGGCGTTAAAGGAGCATTAAAAGCATATCAAGAAGACCTTGAAGCTAAGAAACTTCTTAAAATTGCAATAGCCGTTGGCATATTAGCTGTGTCATTAAAATTGTTATCCACTATTCCTATGGAAGATTTAATTAAAGGTCTTGGTGGAATAGGTATATTGTTCGGTGGATTAATGGGTGCTTTAAAAATATTATCTAAATATATGGGTGATCTTAAGAAAGTCGGAAGAACATCAACATTAATGATAGCAATGTCTATATCCATATTAATATTAGCTGGAGCCTTAAAGAAAGTAGCTTCTATAGAAACTGAAAAATTGCTACCAGCAGTCATCGCACTGGGTTCTATAATGGCATTAATGGTTGCCATGGTAAAAGATTTAGGTAATGGCGGAAAGAATATGGAAAAAGGCGCTGGACAGCTTATTTTAATGGCAGTTGCTGTTAGGATATTAGCTAACGCTATAAAAGCCATGGGTAAATTAGAACCAGAACAATTGATAAGAGGTCTAGCTGGTTTCGGAGCTATAATGCTTATATTAGTTGGTTTAAGTTCATATTTGTC
>ERZ809497.61-NODE-61-length-10444-cov-5.330446_pt1 | contig 10444 bp, 4 predicted proteins | sample MGYA00521237_ERZ809497 | MGnify/ENA primary metagenome ERZ809497 (study PRJEB31581, sample SAMEA3312976) | metagenome | study: EMG produced TPA metagenomics assembly of the PRJEB8939 data set (Metagenomic analyses of Rumen microbiomes reveals... | reverse complement strand
AGGTCTCCAGTTGCCTTCATACTCGGCGTAAGGGCCGAAATCGGGGAGGAACTGCGGGTCGTATTGGTCGTACATGCCCCAAGCGTAAGCGTCGTTGACGAAAGAGTAGGAGGTTTGCGTAGGTCCGATGCAGCCCACGGCACCGGCGTTCTGGTTGTTGCTGGTGCGGCGCATGAAGGCTTCGATGAGGCACTCGGGGCTGTGGTCGAAGGTGCCGGTCTGGCAGTTGATGGTGTTGACGAAGGTCAATTTGCCTGTGTTGGTCATCTGGGCCACGTTGCTGGTGCTGAAGTCGGGTTCACCCCAGCCTTGGTAGTAACCGTGGTCGCGGTGCTGTAGCAGCATGGCGCCGTTATTGACCGCATTCACGACCTGTGCAGCAGTGCCGCCCGTCCAGCCACCGAGTTCAGAAGGAGTCTGGGGGATGTAACCCACTCCGTTGGGGCCGAAGTAGTTAACCACCATGGAAGTGTTTTGGTTCGTTGACCAAGTGTTGCCAGGGTTGCCAGAATAGATGGCGTTGATACGGACGGGGTGCTTGCCATGCAAACGCCAGTAGCCGCCCACGGCTTCGGAACAAATCTGGAACCAACGCTCGGTCTGCCAGCCCAAAGCGGTGATGGGTTGGTCGTAGGTCGAGGCGTTCATGTTGGGGTTGGTGTATTCGTATTCAATCTGCTTGCTCACCATCATCTGGGCTTCGTTGGCGTTGGCAGCCACGAGGCGCGAGAAGGCCATCTCGGGCAGGTTGTCGCCTGTCACGTCGGCATAGCCATTGTCGGTGATGCAGTTGCCATAACTCGATGAGTGATAGGTGGTTTCGGCAGGTATGCCCTGACCCATGTTGGTGTTGTGGTCGCCGAGGAGCAGCACCGCAACGGGCGGGATGTCCCAAGTGTTGTAAGCGTTGTGGAAGTAGGTCTTCATCATGGCTGTGGTGGTGCAGCCCATGTCGCTCAAGCTCTTTACCTCGGTGAGGATGCCTTGCTTGATACGGTATTCGGCCAATTGGTTGGCATACTGGCGGAAGCTCTCGTTGTTGGGGATGACGATGAGGTATTCGCAGCCTTCCGGACGGTTGTTCACCCATTCCTGCATACGCGCCTCATAGTCGATTACGGGCAGTTGGTTGTAGTTCGCCAAGTTCTGCATGAGGATGGGGTCCCAATAGGGCGAGCGCAGGCGGTTGTCGCCAAACTCGCCATTGCCGCCGTCGAAGCGGACACCAAATTGCAGGTCGTCGTAGACGCGCAGTTCTTTCGTGACGGGGTTGTACTGGTAGGGTGTCACGGTGACGGCCACGGTCTGCACTCCACGCAAGCTGAACGGCTCGCTGATGCTGACAGGCTGCTCGGGGAAGAAGGCGTTCTTGTTGTAGATACGCGAATCTCTCTCGTAGGTGTCGGGAGTGTCGTCGGTGTCGAACTTGAGCGGTGCGGCGGGCAGCAGGTCGACGTTGGCGACAGTGGTCATGCTGCGGTAGCCAATTTCGATGTGAGCCGTGGCGCCGTTGGGGATGGCGACGAAGCGGCTGAATGAAGGCAGGTTAGGCTCGCCAGCGTTGGCCGGCAGGCTGATGCCCGTACCGCCTTGGACGATGTCGCCCGTGTAGCCGTTGTCGGTGATGTTGACGAGGCTCACGGCTTTCAGGGCGTGGCGCATCTGAAGGCCCGAGCGAGTGTTGCTTTCTACGGAGAGGCCTTCTCTTTGGGCGTCGTTATTGAAGGTGAAGTCGCGCGTCTGTGCGTTCAAGGCCATGGCCGAAAGCAGCAAGGCAGCGAGGGTAAGGGTGCGGAAAGAGAATTTCATTGGTTATGGTTTTGCTTGTTTGTCCTTTGAAAAAACGCGTAAAAATAGGTATTTTTTTTGAATTATTTCACTATTAGTAAAAAACAAGTTGAATTTTTGATTAAAAAGGCAAAGGCAAGCCTTATTGCGAGGCTCGCCTTTGTAAGATGATGATAGGATTATGTTTAGTTTATTTGAAGCTTGGCCAGCCGCCCGTCCAGGTGATTTGCTTGGTGAAGGTGGGCGTGTCGGAGTCTTCGTAGTATTCAATGGTGGCGGAGCCATCCCTTATGGGAGTGAGGAGGTAAACGAGCATGGACACAAGTTCGTTTTGCCGTTGGGCCTCCAAGATGTAGCCATCGTCGTAACTGACCATCCAGCCGTTGTTGAGGTCTAATTGCACGTTGCCTTTGATTTTCACCTTCAGGCTCTTTCCCAAAGGCGTGATGGCAGCTACGACATAGGCTAAATCACCATCGAATTGCGTGATGTCTTTCACGAGCAGGTTGGACACTTCGCCGCCAGGACCTATCTCTGGGGTTGGAGAGGCTTCGTCGGGATAGATGAATTCGGTTACCAATTCTTGGTGTGCGGCTTGGAACAGCGCGATGTACGACTCGAAGTCGGGGATGTCCACATCAAGGCCGAGTCCAGAATAGTAATTCTTGATGTGACGCTTGATATACACTTGTTCTTGCATCGAAATGTTGTAGAGCAACGTGTCAACGAGGGCCTTGTTGTCGATGGCACCGTTGTCGGCGAAGTCGGTGGAGAGGTTGGTCATGAGCCAAGTCAGCTCGGCAGGAAGGGTGGGGATTGCATTCATTAGGTGGGTGGGCCTTTGCAGGATGACGGAGAAGGCGAGCAGCATGGCGTTGAAGTCGCCTTGCGAAGCGATGGACATCTGCTCAAAGCCTTGGTTGAAGTGCTCGGTCACGCCGAGGAAGTCTTGAAACTCGCCCTCGGCTTGTCGTTTGGCATCCGAGAAACTTTTGCCTTCATTGACGAGCGTTTCGATACGGGCCTTGGTGAGGTGCGTCAGCACATTGATGTTGACCGTTTCTTCATTGCTCAAGTCGGCGATGGCTTGCAGCGTGATTTGTGCGTTCGAGAGTTGGCCGATCACTTCGTTGTAGTAGAACCCATTGCCGGAGAGCAGGGCCAAGTTCGATTCCATTTCGATGTTGTTGAGGCTGAAGGAGCCGTCGTCAGAGGTGATGGAAGTGGTGAACGATTTGCCGGTTTGTCCGAGGTTTTCGTTGAGTTCGTTGACGGTGATGGTGGTGCCGGTCACGAAGGGACCTTTTTGCACCTTGCCGGAAAATGAGAAGATGCCGCCCGTATTCTCTTTAGTGCAAGAGGAGAGGGCCAACATCCCGATGAGTGTAAAACTCAAAGCTAAAATCTTTGTTTTCATACGATTATGTTTTATGGTTATTGTTTTTCGATGTCATCATTCCTTCACCACCTTGCGGATACATTTTCTTCCATCCTCATCCGTTACCCGCACGAAATAAATGCCCGTGGGCAAGTTGGCAATGTCGATTTGCAGTGTCTCGCCTTTGCCTTGGGCAATGGCCACGTGTTGCCCGAGCGTGCTGAGAACTTCGGCTTGCTTCAAGTCTTTGCCCGTAATGGTGACAAGACCCGTGGTGGGGTTGGGATGGATGGTGGCTGTGGCTTCGTTTTCCTCTGTGCCCCAAACGAAGCTGGTTTGGCCAGCCATGAAAGGATAGTTGGGGATGGTGCAATAGGCCATTTCATGCATAACAATATCTGCATAGTATGGTCCAAAAGTTGGAGCTGGCTCATAAAACTCCACGCTGAAATCTATCCATCCATAACAGTAACCTTCTTCCACTTGATACCTCATGCATAGAATTTGATGAGGAAAATATCCATAACTCTCGTTAATTGCAATAGAATAAAATGGATGGTCTCCCCAATTGTCCCAACTACTCATAGTGTCGCCAATTTGTAAATCAGCTGTTATCCGAAGTTTGTTGTAAAGTCCCAAAGTATCCACAAAAGGATGAATGTTAGGCTGTATCCATACCTCAACCGCTTGATGTTCCTGTTCCAATGGCTGAAATCTCCATTCTTGTATGCCATCTTGATCCATGTCGATAAGGATCCAATAGTTTGAACCAGATCCAGAAGTCCAGGTCATTGTGTCTGGCTCAAAGGTTACATGCAAAATTTCACCTCTTTGTGCAAAGGTGGTGTTGACTATAAGCAGTGCTGAAATGACTAATATAATGTTTTTCATGGTTTTGTGTTATTAAGGTTACTCGTCTTCTTTGCTCCGTTCCAGCGGATTTGTAATCCGCTGGCCTCGAATAAGGGGATTTGCAATCCCCGAAACTTCATTCCTTTACCACCTTACGTACGCACTTTCTCCCTTCCTCATCCGTAACCCGTACGAAATAAATACCTGTGGGTAAGTTGGCAATGTTGATTTGCAGCGTTTCGCCTTTGCCTTGGGTAGTGGCCACGCATTGGCCAAGTGTGTTGAGGACTTCGGCTTGCTTCAGGTTCTTGCCTGCGATGGTGACAAGGCCAGTGGTGGGGTTGGGGTGGATGGTGGCGAAGGCATTGGTCGCATTCTCCTCAAAACCTGTGCCTAAACTGGTTTGTCCCCAGCGCAACGGATAGTTGGGAATGGTACAGTAGCAGGTGCGGGCAAGATAGAACCACACCGAGTCGTAGTTGTAGGTGACTACAGCGTAGGCTTCCATCCAGCCGTAGTAATATTTCCCTTCTTGTCCGTTCCTTATGCCTGCCTTGAAAGTCATAGTGTCGAGATGGTATTCACCGTAGTAAGGAATTTCAGGATAAATATGATTCCCATCAAAAGGGTCACTCCAAATTAACGAAGTATCGTTAAACGGTTGATAGATGTCAACAAATGTATTCACATTGTTATAATTAATAATATTTTGGTTTTCAACGATATGGAAACAACATCCGTTTTTTGCCCATAGTTCAGGTGCGCTCATAAAGGAACTGCTAGTAAAAACATAATACCTAAAATCCCATTCACCATTGTCATCCATGTCGACATAGTTGAAACTTTCGTCGATGACACGCCATTCGTCTGGGCTGTATTCCTTTATAATAAGGCATCCGTCAGTTTGGGCGGTTAGGATTTGGCAAAACAATAAGGCTAACAGTGTGATATTGTACTTTTTCATCTTATTCTTTAATTTAGGTTCGGCTTTTTTCTATTCTAGACAGTTATGTTATACGATGGCAAAAGTACGATAAACCTCAACATGAAAACACTTTGTCAAGAAGTATACGTGCTTTGTCTATCAAATTGAAAGTTCTTTGATTTATACAACATTGATAATCAATATGGTAAAAATCTACAGAATTTGGGCTTGTCTATCTGTTTTTGCTAATAAAACTATGACATCCCCTCTCGTTTCATGACGAAAGGGGATGAAAAAATCAATGCTGAAGGAAAACGAGGGACAAACGTCGGTCTGCTACATCTTGATAATCTTTCGGCTCCAACGTTGTCCGTCTTGCGTGACGATGACATTGTACATGCCAGCGGGCTTGCCCTTCATACTGATGACACGTGTGTCTTTTTCTGACAGGACGAGTCGCCCACTTTCATCAAAGACCTGCACCAAGAAATGCCCCTCTTGCTCTATATCGATACTAATTTGGTCGGTGGTGGGGTTGGGGTGCAAGGTCAGCGGAAGGACGGTTTGCTCGGTGGTCTGGTCCAAGCAAGGCGGCAGGGTGATGTAGTCAAGCCAGGCGCAGTCGTCGCCGTTTGACACCGATTAGTCTTTGAGATAGGTCCAGTGGAACTCGTGCCGTCCGGGTCTTACGTTGTAGGAATGTTCGTACCAGGCCACCGTACCCGACCAGCGAATCATTTCTTCGTCGTCGATGGCAAAGACCAAGAAGTCGTAGTTGGCCTCCGACGAAACCTTACTGTAGAAGGCAATGGATCCCTCTACATTTGAGGTGTAGGTGAAGGTGAGGCTCGACGACTCGTCGTGTGTGATGGTGGTGTCCGACTGGGCGCAATAGTCACCGTAAATGGCGCCGACATTGACGATTTGCCAGGGGTGTTCCGGGTCATTGGTCCAATAGTTCGTGTCGAATGTTCCCGTCTCAAAATCCTCCAACGAGAAGCCTATCGTGCAATTGAAAGTCTGCCTCATAACGAGGTTGCCGCAGGTGGAGTTGAGGATGAAATCGATGGCGGGCGCCTCGCCGGCCAAAAACTCGATGTAAACGTCAAAGGTGATTTCGGTCGTGGCTCCAATGGGTATGTCGTTGACAATCGTTTCGGGCGTGATGATTCTGGCGTAGCCATCATCTTGCAGCAAGGCGATGCTTGGACTAATGGCTTCATAATGGCCGGTGTTAGTGAGGCGGAAGGTGAGGCTGGCGTACTCGCCTGGGTCAAGGTAACCATTGCCGTTGCCGGCTTGGTCGTCGATGGCGATGAGCTCCGCCAAGATGCGTGGGGCGTCGACAGCCACGTCAAACTCGCGCTCAAAGCTTTGGCCGTTGAATTGGGTCGTGATGGTGAAAGGCACACGGCTTCCGTCGGGGACGTTGTCAATGAGGTTGAACTGGAAGGCGTCTTCAAGCAAAAGGTCCTCGTCGGGGGCCAAGGCAGGGAAAGAGGCTTGCGGTTGCAAGATTTCCATTTGGCCTGTAGTGTTGGCAAGGATAGCAGTTCCGGCTTCGTTTGTCGCCGAACCCACGTTGCGGATGTTGATGTCCATCGTGACGGACTCGCCATGATGCAGATGAACTGCACCATCGTTGACGGAAACGCTGTCGGCGACGACAAACGGCCCGCTGATGGGTATCAACGGAATGTCTTCCTCATGGCGGAGGTAGTTCAATCCCGTCATGGTCAAATGTACAGCGTTGTTAGGCACGTAATCCATGACATAGAGCGTTTGTTCCTCGCCAGTGCCGACGGTGGTGGCCAACAGATGGACCTTTCCGCCATATTCGGTGCTCAAGGCGACTTGAATCCCTTCAGGAGCCGTGATGTGGAACGGTGAAAAACAGGTGATGGTGGCGTCATGGGTGGCCTGTATGTTTTGTGGCACCTCGGTGAAAACCCTCAAGAAAGCGTCGCAATGCGAGTGGAAGGCGTTGTCGATGGTGACACGCATGTCTGCGTTGGTGTTGGGGAAGACGTTTTCGGCGAGGAAGTACTTGCCTGCCACGGTGGCGAAAGCGGGCATCCACTCGGCAATATGGTTACCAAAGGGGCCGTAGTTGGGTAAGAATTCGGTGTCGAAGTGATCCCAAACGCCCCAGAGGAAGATGTCGTTGGCATAGGAGAAGGTTTGTCCCGAGGGACTGATGGCTCCCACGATGCCGGCGTTTTGTCCGTTGCGTGTCATGCGCATCAGGCCTTCGGTGAAGCAGTTGCCACCGAGGTCGTATTGTCCCGTCTTGCAGTTGACGGAGATCATGAAAGGCATCTGTCCTGGATTGTTGATGGCGTTGAAGTCGCTGTTTTGAATCAGGGGCTGATACCATTTCTGTGACCAGCCGTGGTCGCGGTGCTGCACGAGGTAAGCGCCTTGGTTGAAGGCCTGGATGACGTGCTCTGCCGTGGCGCCTGTCCATCCGCCAAGTTCGCCTGGTGTGGCAGGGATGTAACCTAAACCGTTGGGACCGAAATAGTTGACAATGTAATTGGTATTGCTGGCCGTCGACCATTGGTCGCTCAATTCTCCAGAGTGGATTTCGCTGAGGCGGGTGGGAAGCTTGCCGTGTTGGCTGAGGTAGCCGTAGATGGTCGTGATGGTGATTTGGAACCACAGGGTAGTTTGCCACGCCGAGGCCGTCAACGGGTGCTTGTAGTAGTAGAGGTTCATGCAAGGGTTAGTGTACTCATATTCCATCTGCTTGCCGACGAAGATGGGCAGCTCCGATTCGTTTTGTGCGACGAGGCGCGAGAAGCAGATGTCAGGGAGGAAGTCATCGTTGATGTCGGCGTAGGGGTTGTCGGAAGAGATGAAGCCGTCCTTGATGCTTTGTGTGCGGAAGGCAGGCACATATTGGTTGAGGTCGGTGCCTTGGTCGCTCAAGATACATACTGCAGCGGGCACAATGTCCCAGTTGGCGTAAATCTCTCTGATCCATGTTCTTAACAGGCCAGGCGTGGTGGCTCCAGTTTCCCCGATGGACATCACATTGGTGAGGATGCCTTGACGTGTGCGGTAGTTGGCCAGCTCTTGTGCGGCACTGATGAAAGCGTCGTTGTTGGGTGTGAGGATGAGGTATTCGCAGCCCGTGGCGCGGTTTCTCGTCCATTCCTGTCTGCGGGCATCATAGTCGATGGGAGCGAGGCAGTCGTAGTTGAGGATGTTGTTCTTCAAGATGGGGTCCCAATAAGGTGAGCGCAAGCGGTCGTCGCCAAAATGTCCATTGCCGCCTTCAAAGCGGATTTCGATGTCCATTTGGCGGCTGACGGAGATCTCTTGTCTCACCGGATTGAACTGCACGGGGCAGAGGCCCAAGTGGATGACATCCAAGCCACGCAGCTGTTGCGGCTCGGCCACGACGTAAGCTGTCTCAGGATAAAGCGCGTCTATGGAGTAGGTTTTCGTGTCTTTTTTGAGGGCTGGGACAGGGTCATTCTCGGCTTGGCTCCCTTGGGAGGGCGCAATGTTGATGCCGGTCATGCGCTCGTTGCGTGTCCTTCTCACTTCCACCACAGCCTTTGCCCCTTGCGGGATGGCGATAAAGCGGTTGAAGGTGGGCAGGTTAGGCAGGCCATATTCGTTGGGCGCGACGATGCCTGTCGTCGTGATGGTATGCATCAGCTCGCCTTCACAGCGGACGGTGTCGATGCTAAAGTCTTTAAGTTCGAATCGCAAACTGATGTGATGGCTGTCGGATTCGAGGATGGTGAAGTCTTGCCCGAAAGAAATCAATGGAAGGGCAAATAACAGGATGAGAGTAAGTAGACGGTGTTTCATGACACTACGGATTTTATGCCGCAAATATAGAAAAAATTGAAACAATTACATGTTTTATAATGTGATTCTTTGACGACAAAAGTACTAAAAGCATCAACGCGAAAATACTTTGTCAGTTGCTTTTTTCATTCCTTCGTTGATTTTGAAATGCAAAAGTATGGCGGTCAAACCTTATCGTCAAGAAAAACCATGTTCGGATTTGTTCGGATTTTTGATTAACGTATTGCTAATCAAATAAATGTGGCTTCGTTTGCAATGGTTTGCAATGTAACGGAAATGGGGCTTTCGCTGCCAAAAATCCTTCTTAACTTGCTGTTGCGTTCGTTGACGGTGTTATAAGCGCGTTGCATTAAGGCGGCAACGTCGGCATCACTCAAACCAAGCAGATAGAGGCAGCAATAGTCAAGGTCGCTACGGGTGAGTTCGGGATGCGCTTTGCTGATACGCACCGTGAATTGGTTGAAATGGTGGTCAGCGGCATTACGCAACGCTGCAAGTTGGTTCTTGTCCAAGGCATAGTCACGATAGATTGTGCAATTCATCTGCGATTTGAACTGCCCAACGTTCACCCGCTCCATAATGAGGCGGCACACTGGATCTTCAATGAACGATGTGGCTGGTTCGGCTTTATTAGCTCTATCATCTTCTCGTATTATTCTGTCTTCCAACTCGCGCACCTTTTGGTTGCTCCGCTTTAGCCGACTCGACAAAGCAGCTTGTTTTATATGGTGAGATTGCCGTTCAGCTTCTATTCGCTTTCTTCCCTTGAGTTTTACCAAGATAACCAAAGTCAACGCAACCACCATAGAAATGGGGATAATAACACCTATAGTTTTCTTAATGGCCTGTTTTCGTTCCTCGTGTTTTTCTTTTTCGGATTGTTGTCTTTGTTTTTCTTCCAAATAGTTTTTGAACAGATCGCTTAGGTTGGATATTCTCGCGTCAGTCTCATACTCCATTGGCTTATTCATGGCTATGAAATGTATGTAGTAGTCCGATTGTTCTTTTTTGTCAAGACTATCGGAAAGAATGCGCAAATACTCTGCGGCTTGTACTTGCAAGGCAACGTTGTCCATATTTTCGAAAACCGCTTTCAAATAAGGTTGTGCAGAGTCATATCTTCTTTCTTCAAAATAAATGCCACCAATAATCAGATAACGGGTTAGTCTCTCGCCCTCGTCTTTAGCCAGAGCAACCATTTGTTTTAAACGTCGTATAGAGGTTTCAGATTGATGCGTCAATTGATAGGACAATAAGGATTTATTAGAAATAATATCCCTATAAAGAAGGGTAGTAGAGTCGGGCATATTCGCTATGGCTTGCGAATAATAGTAATTAGCACTGTCAAAATCGTATTTCTTGGCAAACTGTTTTCCTATGCGGTATAAAGAACTAGAAATACTATAAGAAGAAATGGGTGATATTTTGGAAAAAGCGCAAGATTTTTTATAGCAATAAATGGAGGGTTCCATCATGAATTGTTCAGAAAACATATCACCAAGACGGTTGTATGTCAATGCCATGAACTTTGCCTTTTGGCTCACCAGTTCCTGCTCCTCAAAATGTCCTTCCATCGTTTCCAATGCCTTGAGGTATTCCGCGCAGGCCTCCACTACGCTGTAGCGCTCGTAATAGCCCACACCATTAATATAATGGGCGCGGGCGGCCAAAAACGC
>ERZ809497.60-NODE-60-length-10475-cov-6.213052_pt1 | contig 10475 bp, 5 predicted proteins | sample MGYA00521237_ERZ809497 | MGnify/ENA primary metagenome ERZ809497 (study PRJEB31581, sample SAMEA3312976) | metagenome | study: EMG produced TPA metagenomics assembly of the PRJEB8939 data set (Metagenomic analyses of Rumen microbiomes reveals... | reverse complement strand
AGATCTACACTCTTTCCCTACACGACGCTCTTCCGATCTGCTAGTCTTTGAAATTATTATTTAATTAGATGATTATCAATTTGTTAAAGATATTGTTTCCCGTGAAACACTGACCAAAAGATGATTTTTGAAAGGTATGACATAATCGTTGTGGGAGCCGGTCACGCAGGCTGCGAAGCGGCGGCGGCAGCGGCCAACTTGGGCAGCAAAACCTTGCTCATCACCATGGACTTGCGCCTGATGGCTTCGATGTCGTGCAACCCCGCCATGGGTGGTATCGCCAAGGGACAAATCGTCCGCGAAATCGACGCCATGGGAGGCTATTCGGGTATCGTCAGCGACCGCACCATGATACAATTTAGGATGCTGAACAAGTCAAAGGGTCCTGCCATGTGGAGTCCACGCTGCCAAAGCGACAAGATGATGTTCTCCACAGAATGGCGTAGCCTCTTAGAAAAGACACCCAACCTCGACTTCTGGCAGGATACGGTTGTGGGCTTGTTGGTCGAGGGCGACCAGGTCAAAGGAGTTAAGACGATGATGGGCGGTGACATCGAGAGCAAGGCCGTCATCCTTACCAACGGCACTTTCCTCAACGGCATCATCCATATCGGGGAACAACATTTCTCGGGCGGCAGAATGGGCGAGGTGGCTAGTCATGGCATTACCGAACAGCTGAAAGAACTCGGTTTTGAAGCCAAAAGACTCAAGACCGGAACGCCTGTGAGAATCGACGGCAGAACCATTGATTTCAACAAACTCATCGAGCAAAAAGGTGATGACGATGTAGTTGGTTTTTCCTATACCGAGCCGTTCAAAATCAGCAAGCAAAGAAGTTGCTGGATAGCACATACTTCGTTAAAAGTGCACGAAACGCTGCGCAAAGGCTTCAAATATTCGCCCATGTTCAACGGCCGAATCCAAGGTGTTGGCCCAAGATACTGCCCCAGCATTGAGGACAAAATCGAGCGTTTTGCGGGAAAAGACAGCCATCAACTCTTTGTGGAACCTGAAGGTTGGACGACAGAGGAGTATTATCTCAATGGTTTCAGTTCGTCACTGCCCGACTATATCCAATATGAAGCTTTACGACAAATCGAAGGTTTTGAAAATGCCAAGATTTTCCGCCCAGGCTACGCCATCGAGTACGACTATTTCCCACCAGAACAGCTGCACCATTCACTTGAAACACGACTTATACACGGCCTCTATTTTGCTGGACAAATTAACGGGACGACAGGCTATGAAGAAGCCGCTTGTCAAGGCATGATGGCGGGTATCAACGCCAGTTTAGCATTGAAAGACCAAGAATCTTTGGTTTTAAGAAGAACAGAAGCGTATATCGGCGTCCTCATCGACGACCTTATTACTAAAGGTGTAGATGAGCCTTACAGAATGTTCACGAGCAGAGCAGAATACCGTATCCTATTGAGGCAAGACAACGCCGACGCGCGACTGACAGAATTGTCATACCGTCTCGGTTTGGCGAAAGATGATCGATACCAAAAATACCAGGAAAAGCACCATAAAATTGAAGAAATCAAGGCGTATTTGGAAGAAACTTACGCCTATCCGGATGAAATCAACGGTCTGTTGGAGCAAAAAGGTAGTTCAAAAGTTGAGCAAAAAAACAGGTTATCCTATTTATTATTGCGTCCGCAAATCGGACTTTCGGATATGATAGAGGCCCTGTCTTCGCTCGAACAATACAGAAATTGCGACAAATTCACCAAAGAATGTTTGGAAGAAGCGGAGATACAAATCAAATACGACAGCTACATACAAAAAGAACAAGAACTCGCCGAAAAATTAGATCGTTTGGAGTTCATCAAACTTCCGAAAGATTTCGACTACCATACTATACAAGCCTTATCCTATGAATGTAGAGAAAAGCTGAACAAATATAAACCAGCTACCTTGGGAGAAGCCTCAAGAATCAGCGGAATTTCACCAGCTGATATTAATGTTTTGGCGATTTTTTTAGGCAGATAGCAAATGTTCCATGTGAAACAAAAACAGAAAAGATGAAAAAGAAATGTCCTTGGTGTGAGTCAGAAAAGACGCAAATGCATCTCTGGGTGAAGGATTTCTTCCTGACTGGAGAAGCCTTCGAAATACATGAATGTCTGAAATGTGGCTTGCTATTTACCGAACCACGGCCAAACGCCGAAGAAATTGGAAAGTATTACCAATCCGAGGAGTACTATAGCCATCAAGAAAACAAGACTGGTTTTATACCACGCATCTACGAAACAGTAAAAGGTTTCAACCTAAAAAAGAAATACAAGATGGCTACAAAAGGCATGGCAAAAGGAAAAATGTTGGAGATTGGTTGCGGGGCAGGAGATTTCCTAAAAACAATGGACCAACACGACTGGCAATGCATAGGAATAGAACCGTCAGAAGAGGCCAAAGCCATCGCAAAGAAGAAAGTTAAGGCAGAATTGCTCAACCCAGAAGATATTGGCACCTTGCCAGACGAAAGCTTCGACTTGATTACCATGTGGCATGTTTTGGAACATGTCGATGACTTGAAGGAAGAAATCCGACATTTACAAAGATTGTTGAAAAAAGGTGGCCGTCTTGTTTTGGCTCTGCCGAACTTCAAATCGGCGGATGCACAATATTACAAGGAATACTGGGCCGCATACGATGTCCCGCGCCATCTTAATCATTTCTGTCGCGAATCCATCAATAATATTTTCAAAACGAGTGAATTGAAACTGAAAAAAACAGATAAATTGGTTTGGGATGCGTATTACATCTCCTATATGAGCGAAAAATACAAGAATCACACATTACCTTTATTGAAAGGTGTGATGAGAGGGTTTGTATCCAACCGCAAGGCCAGAAAAAGCGGAGAATGGTCAAGTTTGGTATATGTTCTAGAACGGCAAAAAGACTAAATTTGATTTTGGGCCGTTTTTAGGCCGTTTAAGACGTTTTTAGAGGAAAACGAAGACGAGGTCAAAAACAAAGAAAAAGCGCCGCAAACGAGATATTTTATAAGACATTCATTATCAAACAAATATGAACAAAAGGCGAAAAATATGGAAATCGTTGGGTTGGATTCTGGTTTTTATGGCTGTTGTCATCGGAATTGGGATGGTCGTCACGTCACGGCTGATGACAAAACCCGAAAACTTCGCCAAGCAGGTTCAAAGATCAATCTCGAAAGTAGAAAACGAAATCCAAAGTCTCATTGAGAACAATCCGGAAGTCGGGCAATATGGGAAAAACGGGTTGGGCGTTTTCGTCTACAACAACGACTCTTTGCTGTACTGGAACGACAACACCGTCGGGTCACGCATCATCCGGCGGAGAGTGTCTCCCGACAACGATACCATTTGCAATTTGCTCACAGGAGACTATTATGTCAAGTCGTTCAGCAAAGGCCAACTGACTTTCTATATATTTCGCCAAATCAACACGACATACAAACTCAACAACCGCTATTTTGAAAACCGTTTTGTCCTCGGCAATCCACTTATTAACAACCAGATAGAATTTGGCACTCCTGAAGGTTACGAAATCACTTCGGCACAAGGCAAACTGTTGAGCGGATGCCAAATCACACAAAACACCAAGCTGCGGTCACCGTACCGAGAAATCCTTTACGGCGTCGCTTTGTCACTTTTTGTGGCAGGTGTGCTGCTCATCATAGGCAAACGCAAGGAAGCCAAAACAAGGAAAAGCAAATTCAAAGTTGAATATGGTATCGCCATCATCATCGCGTTAGCGGTTTTGTTCACTTATTTATATTATAGACACGCCAACAGAGTTGAAAACGCCGAAATGCAAGCGTTGGCGGCAAGCTTATCAGAAAAACGGGACATCAGGTTCGAGAAGTCGTTTGGAGGCTTCGTAGAACTGGTGAAGGCCGATACAGCGCTGCGAGAAATGGTTTTCGCCGAAAGCAATGTATTGGCAGAAGTAGTTTTAGGTTACTCCAAAGAACTGCTTTTTGACGAAACGATGAACCAATATACCGCAGCATTGACCCTTTGTGAGCCCAACGAAGAAATCACCATTCAGCCCGAAGGCTATGTCACGGACTGTGAGGTTTACTTTTTGGATAAACTCACAAACAACGAACAGAAAAGAGTAGGAGAGGGACTGTATTTTATTGATTACTACACACTTGACCCCAACTATTTAGGCAAAATCAAAGTCTATTCCGCTGATTCGTTAAGTTTCAAAACGCTGTACTTTGAGTTCTACAAACCCATCGCTCCAGAAGGTTTCGGTTTCCCACAACTGCTGCAAGAAACCAACAGCACGAAACCTTACGACTATTCGGTAGCCCATTACCGCGACAATATTCTGGTGTACAAATATGGGAAATACATCTATCCAAGTTTCTATAACGAACTGAATATAAAAGAATTGGGATTTGCCATCGGACAAGGATACAAACATTACACGCAACACATCGACAACAACAAAATTCTGGTCATCAGCACACCGAGAAAAGGTTGGTCAGAAACCACAGCGCCGTTTGCTGTGTTTCTCCTTGGTATGCTCATCCCTTATTTGCTGATTTATTGGTTCATCCGTCCACGCCAAAGCAAAAGGCGCAGTTTCCGCCAACGTTTGCAAAACGTGGTCTTTGTGACCTTGGCAATTTCTTTCCTCGCCATTGGACCTGTTTCGGTCATCTACATGCGAAGCCTATACAACCAAAAGACAAGTGCCGCGCAATTTGAAACCACACGATCGATAGCCGCCGAGATGAGCAACGACATCCAGGTTGATGAATTAATCAACCATGCTTCACGTGAAACATGGGGCGAAATCCTGCAACATTATGCCGAAAATTTTTTCACCGACCTCAATCTTTACGGTCTTGATGGCAGACTGTTGGCCACTACAAGAATGGAAATCTTCGATCTCAATCTGCAAGCCCCGCTAATGAACGCTGAAGCCTTCCAAGCCATGCACCAAAACAAGGCGCTGTATTATACGCACGAAGAACGTTTGGGTAAAGGTGTCTATGAGTCGGCTTATATCCCGCTCAACGACCGTAATGGCAACGCCTTGGCCTATCTGAATACCCCTTATTTCACCAGTGCTACCGAACTGCATAAGGAAATCCGCAACTTCGTTCTCACCTATATCAACATCATCCTTGTTTTGCTCGCCATCGCCTTAATCTTCGTCATCAACCTCACCAACAGACTAACACAACCTTTATCACTGATACAGAGCAAATTGGGAGGCATCAAAATCGACCGCAAGAACGAGCCCATCGAATGGAAAGGCAACGACGAAATCGGGGCCTTGGTGAAGCAGTACAACCAACTTATTGTGGAATTGGAGAAGAGTGCCGCCGAATTGAAACGCACCACCACCGAATCGGCGTGGCGTGGCGTTGCACGACAGGTGGCGCATGAAATCAAGAACTCTCTGACACCCATGCGGTTAAGTGTGCAAATGCTACAACGCAACATCGAAAGCGGCAAAGCCACACCCGAACAGACACAACGCACAGCCAACACACTCATTGAGCAAATCGACGCGCTTTCAGACATCGCTTCTTCGTTCTCGCGCTATGCCAAGTTGCCCGAAAATCACCCAGCGCCATTGGATTTGGCCGAGTTGGTCGGGAACGTGGTGAACCTTTACGACAACGCGGAAAACATCACGTTTAATTACCTCTACGACAAGGCCAAAGACCACACCTACAATGGCGACAAGACCAACCTGAACAGTGCGGTCGGCAACCTCATCAAAAACGCCGTGCAAGCTATCGGAAACAAGCCTGACGGCAAAATCAAAGTACGTTTGGAAGCCACCAAAACAGCCTTCACCATCGCCGTGAAAGACAACGGCAAGGGCATCAAAGATGAAGACAAAGGTCAGATTTTCCTGCCCAATTTCACCACCAAGACGGGAGGTTCGGGCGTGGGTCTCTCGCTGACCTACAACATCGTGCAAGCCGCAGGAGGAACGATTTCTTTCGAGAGCCAAGTAGGGGAGGGGACGGAATTTGTGATCGAATTGCCGAAATAAATCTAAAGAATTGTCGTATCTTTGCGCCCGTTTTCTACAAAGTAGCGAACTATGAACAGATTCCGTGGTTTCCTCACTGGCTTGGCCTTCCTGCTGGCTTGTGTGCCTTTACGCGCACAATGGTCCGGTGGTGTGGACTTAGCCGGCGGTCTCGGAGGAATGGAAGGCGGCATCGTCAACGACTACGCCCCCATGTATCACGGTTTTTGGGATGGCACTTTCCGTCTGAACTACAACACGGAAAAATTCAGCTGGAGCGTCAAAGTATATGATAAATGGGAACCCAAGACCACTGACAATGCCCGTCTACAATACAAGAACGAGCGGCTCAGTATCGTCTACAAAGCCGCAACCACCAAGCCTCTCACCACAGGTTTGAGATCAGACTTTACATGGACGCCCTCGGTCGACAAAAAGATTTCATTATGGGTTCTGTATCAGTACACCAACGACCGAGCCCAGAACCACACCTTGAATTTTGACGGTGACGTTGAGGAGATGAGTAAATTTTCTTACTACTATGAACTTCCTGTCATGGACGGGCACAAATTGGGAACGGGACTCCAGACCTATAGGAGTTTCAACTCAGGACGCAACATCTTGCAGAGTTCCCTTTCTTTCCAAACCGTACACAGCGATAAAGTCAACACTTGGACCGTGTTCAAAGCAGGAGAAGGAGTAGAAGGGGGAACGACCTATGATATTGACGATTTCCAAGGCCATGTTTGGAGATACCGCATTACCCCCAACAGCACGGATTTCGACTTTGATGGAGACATTCATCTGCAAAACACCCTCGTAGACGGTGAAGCCCAACTGAAACTCACTCCAGGCGTCCGTCTTTCATTAAGACACTCTTTAGATTACAATAGCGGCGCTACCCAAATCATTACACCCGAGGATTGGGATGATGAAATCTGGGTGGATTCCACCAGCTTGCGGGAAAGCTTCAATTTCTTGAGTCTCAGGTCCGAACCTTTTTTGGCACTTGATTTCAGTTGGAGGAACCTCGAAGCCCATGCCGATTATGCCTGTCAGGTGTACGGCCGCCGCTTGAATGACGACACCCACCAACAACCCTTGAAAATCAAAGGTTTTTACCCTGTGGGAAAAGCCAATCTGAAGTGGAATATGGCTCTTAGACATTCGCTCAACCTGACCAACCAGATGAGCGTTGCCCATCCGGATTACATCAAAGTCTGTTGGTATGACAGAACCGCCGGCTATTTGGACCAACTGTATCGGGGCAACGAGCAGCTTCTATCGCCTCAAACACGACGTTATGCTCTTGAGTATGAATTCAAGTCAGTTCACTTTCTCACCCAAACGGCAGTTTCCTACACCCGCGTGCTCGACGAAATAGACCAAACTTGGACGAATGAAGAAATCGGTGGCCGTGAGTATAAGGTGTTCAAATGGCTCAATTCGGCAGACAGCCGTACAGTCGGATTCTCAGAAAAGTTAGGCTGGCGTGGAGACATTATCATGGCAAACGCAACCGTATCCTATAACCAGTCGCGCCGCATTGCCAAGAGCGACGGTGCCATCAAAGACTCGCATTTTTGGCTACTTTCGGGCGACATATCTGCCAATTTGGGTAAGGGTTGGAGCATAGGTGCTGACGCACGTTACCAGAGTAAGGTGGCCACGTTCTTCACCCTCTTCAAGGAATACTGTGAACTCAATGTTCGTGTCAAGAAAGACTTCGAGCGATTCTCTGTGTACCTTGAAGGCCGTGACCTGCTGGACCAAGAGCGGGAGACCACTTTCGAATCAGAAGAGACGCAGGAATTTTGGGTAGAGGAGGTTCGAGGTAACCGGCGCGTCATTATTTTAGGAGTTAAATGGAATTTTTGAAAACACATAAAACAACGACCCCAATAAACAACAAATTATAATTCAACCAATCAATTAAAAATTACTTATTATGAAGAAGTTAAGTATGTTATTGATCTGTGGTATCGCCTTGCTGTTCATGTCAAGCTGCCACACCTTCCGTCACAGCATGAGAGAGCCCAACGCCACCGTTGAGTATCACGCTGAAGATTTTATCCTGTCCGACCAAGTGGTTGGTGAAGCCACTGTCTATCGCGTTCTTGGTATCGACTGGATCCACCTCTTTGGAACGAAAGAGATTGGCGATACTCCCGCTTTTGGTACAGTGATTCCTGTTGTCGGTGTAAGACTTGAAGATGGCGCCAACTACGCCCTCTATCAAATGATGACGAAGAACCAAGGTTATGACGTTGTGATTTATCCTCAAGTGCAAACCCATCGTTACGCCCCCGTTCTTGGCACTGACATTTGGTCAAAGACCACCTATAAGGTGACTGCTCGTTTGGGCAAGCTGAAGAAGTAATCTTCTTCGTTTTCAAACAAAACTTTTGGGGTAATAAAAGGTCGCTCGTTTGGGCGACCTTTTTTTGTCAGAGTTGACTTTCAATCCAAAAAATCGTCGTATTTTTGTCCGCGTTTTCTACAAAACAGGGCACTATGAACAAAAAAAAGAGATTCCTAACACTTGCAATTGCTCTCTTTATGCTTTCTATTCCGCTCTTTGCCATCGTGAGCGGGCAGTCTTTGACCAACATACTCAAGGACCTATGGACCGAAATGCAATTGGGCTACCAACAACGCACCGAAGCACAACAACGGTTTGTTGAAGATTACGAAGGCCAGCATCTAAAACTGATGGACATCATCACGAAGTCAAACGAGCGCTCCATCCTGCTCTATACGCAAGAGCAGAACATGACTTTTGACTTGGCTTATGCATTGGAAAAAGTAACTTCCGATTACAAAAATTACAGCAAGGACATCAGGCCTTACGAACACATTGTACATAGTTTGGACATTGAAATCGACCGCTATGCCCGTCTCATCGAGGCTCTGCGCCGACTTCCTCCAATGATGACGGAAATTGAGATTGAGATCCTGCCAGACAGTCTTTTGTATCACAACGACTCCCTCGACCTCTATTTCTCCAACGCAACTTCGGTTTTGGAAAAAGAAGTCATCCGAATTGCAGTCAAGGACACGCTCTCGTCGCCCATTATCTTGGATGAGGAAGGAGAAATCTACCGAGACTCGTGCATCCGATACGCCTCCAATCTTCTGAAATTATATGCCGACAACCGAGCTATGGTGAAGGCGGACAGCACGCATTATCAGGAAGCCTATTTGCGCATGAAAGAGACATACGACTATGCCCAATCCCAATACCAAGAACTTGAAAACTACGTCTTTATAGACGGACAGACCCCGTTCTTGGAAATCATGGCCAATCCTCAATATTATTGGAGCGTTGTGATGTCGGACCTGCGCGGGCAATATGATTTCCACGAAATTAATGATGAGACCCTGCCTGCCGATACTACAGCTGTCAGCTCAGAAGTTGCGACAGAAGAACCTGCGGCAGAAGCAGAAAAAGATGGTAATTTTTGGGGAACTCTTAACAGCAAGGGCGTCAATGCCATGTTGGTGATCGTCCTTGGCCTACAGCTAGTTGCATTGATTATTGCCTGGGTTCTGACCTCACTGCTTGTTTTGCTGCTTGCCCGAATCTTCAAGCGGAGACGATTTATTCCCAAGAAACAATTGTCTATATTCTCGATATTTTTAGGCACCATTGTATATTACCTTGTGGTAGGTATCACCTTGCATGGTGACGACTATGTAATGCTGAGCGCCAAGCATGTCAACACCCTCCTTTGGCTGCTCATTGCCATCACCGGTTCCCTGATGCTGCGTGTGAAACCTGAGCAAATCCGTCATAGCTTCAGACTTTATATTCCAACCTTCCTGATAGCCATCGTCATCATTGCCTGCCGCGTTACCTTTGTTCCAGACAGGCTGATGAATTTCATGTTTCCGCCTATTTTGCTCCTGATTGTACTGCGACAGCTGTTCTTCTGCATCAGGGAAAGCGGCAAGGCCACACCCATCGACAGCGTTTTGGGCTGGATTTCGCTGGCCATTTATCTCATTGCCTTTGGCTTTGCTTTCTTTGGCTACACATTCGTGGCTTTGCTTATCTTGATTTGGTGGTATTTCCAACTCGCCATGTTGCTGTCCATCGTCTGCATTGCGGATTTGATGGTTCGCTACAAGGAAAAGAAACTGAACAAGCGCGTGGATGCCATGCGCGAACGCATTACTTACGTGTCGGGCAACGACCGCGAGTCGCTCCTGTTTGGCGCCACTTGGTTCTACGACTTCATCAGGCAGGCGGCCATCCCCTCACTGCTGCTGCTCTCCTTGCCGTTCTGCATACGCATGTCGTTGAACGTCTTTGACTTTAACGATTTGTATGATAAGATATTCAACATCCCCTTTATCCAATTGACAGATAAAGATGGATTTGACACGCTTCGTATTTCCGGCAAGAGCATCATCGGTCTTTTGATCCTGTTCTTTGTCCTGCGTTACTTCAACCGTGCCATTCACGCCATTTACCAGTACCT
>ERZ809497.58-NODE-58-length-10484-cov-6.375300_pt1 | contig 10484 bp, 10 predicted proteins | sample MGYA00521237_ERZ809497 | MGnify/ENA primary metagenome ERZ809497 (study PRJEB31581, sample SAMEA3312976) | metagenome | study: EMG produced TPA metagenomics assembly of the PRJEB8939 data set (Metagenomic analyses of Rumen microbiomes reveals... | reverse complement strand
AAAATACAGGTGTTGCCATGCGTGACAGCATAGGTGAGTTGCTCGCCCGCTTCAATGGTGACGGTGATGTCCTTGTCGGGCGATTGCAAAGTGTATTGCTTTTGTGCGAAGGCGCTCACGGAAATCAACAGGAGCGCGGAGAGAAAGAAGGATGCTTTATTCATATAGTTGTAGTTTAATTTTTCCAAAACCCTCGAGAAAACAGCGTAATCATCGTAAATAGTTCCACTCTGCCGAGCAACATCATTAGCATGAGTAGCCATTTGTTGAAAATCGGGAAACCGACATACGAACCTTCTGGCCCAACGTTGCCGATGCCCGTGCCGATATTGCCCAAGGAGGCCACCGACGCGCCTAAGGCGGTGTTGAAATCGGAACCCGTGAAAAGCAAGATGATGCCGCCCACGATGAAAATGAGGAAATAGATGATGATAAAGGTCGTATTCTTGTAAACGCCACTAGTGGAGATGGCCTTCCCGTTGACCTTCACGGGCAGCACGGCGTTGGGGTGGATGATACGTTTCAGTTCCAGCACCGAGTTCTTGACGAAAATCAGGTGGCGGAACATCTTCACGCCGCCCGAGGTAGAACCCGAACAGGCACCGATGAACATGAGCAAAAACAGCATGACCCACAAGAACGATGGCCAAGCCATGTAGTCGCTGACGAAGAAGCCCGTGGTGGTCATGGTGGAGATGACGCTGAAGAAAGCTTCACGGAACGAGGTGCCGAGGCTGTGGTGGGTGGCAAAAACCAACACCAATGCGATGGCGGTGCCTGCTGCCAGCACATAAAGCAGGAAGGTACGGAACTCCTGATTCCTCAAGATGGTGAACGATTTCCAACTCAAGGAGAGCAGTAGCAACGAGAAGTTGCAGCCCGACAGCACCATGAAGATGCACACTACGACTTGCGAATAGTTGGAAAATGCGCCCATGTTGGCCGTGCGGGTGGAGAAACCTCCCGAACTGATGGTGGTCATGGAGTGGCAGAGCGCATCATAAAGGTCCATGTCGCCGAGATAGAGTAGCAGGGTTTCCAACAGCGTGAAAAACAGGTAAATACCCCAGATGCGCCAAACGGTGTGCATGATACGTGGATGCAGTTTGTCGTAGGTGATGCCGTTCATCTCGGAGATGAAAAGTTGCATACCGCTCATGCTCAAATAGGGTAGGATGGCGATGCTGAATACGATGATGGCCAAGCCGCCAATCCATTGCGTCATGCTACGCCAGAAGAGGATGTCTTTTGGAATGGACTCGATGTGGGTGAAGATGGTGGCTCCAGTAGTGGTGAAGCCCGACAACGCCTCAAAGAAACCGTCTGTGAAGTTGGGCACACTCTTGCTCAATAGGTAGGGCATGGCGCCGAAAAGCGAGAGCACGAGCCATGAGATGCAGACGATGAACACGCCGTCGCGCGAGGTGGTTTTTTCGTTTTTGTGTTGCCGCGTGGCAATGATGAGGATAACGCCAGTGAGCAAAGTAATCAGTGCAGAGAAAGGCATGCTGAAAACGTACAGCCCGCGATACAGATAGGTCACGGGGAGCGTCAGCAGCATGAAGAAGCCTTCCATGAGGAGCATGAAGCCCTCAATTCGCAGCACCAAAGGGATGTTTATTTTGCTCTTGAATGTCATGGCTTAATGGAACAACCTTTCGACGGCGGGGATGGCGTTGGGCAAGGCCAGCACCACCACTTGGTCGTCGGTCTCGATTTGGAAGTCTTCGGTGGCGATGTAGCTCTCGCCGTCGCGGGTGATGCCGCAGATGATGGCATCGTTGGGCATGGGCAACTGGCCTATGGGTTTGCGTGTCACCGCCGAGCCAGCCCTGACCTCAAACTCCACGATGTCGGCGTCGATGCCGCTCAAGCTCTTCAAGGTGGAGACTTTCGCGCCGAGGGTGTATTTTACCATGTAGCTGGCCGCGATGAGTTTCTTGTTGATGATGGAGTCGATGCCGATGTTCTGTGAGATGTCGATGTAGTCGATGTTCTCGACGAGGGCGATGGTCTTTTTCACGCCGAACGACTTGGCCTGCAGGCAGGTGAGGATATTGGTCTCGGTGTTGTCGGTGACGGCGATAAAAGCGTCCATGTCCTTGATGCCTTCGTCTTCAAGCAGGTCGAGGTTGCGAGCGTCGGCGTTGACGACCAAGGCTTCGGAGAGGTAGTTGGTGAGGTCCATGCAACGTTCCTTGTCCATCTCCAAAATCTTGATGTTCAGCTCGCTCTCCAAACGTTTTGCCGTGATGCGACCCACACGGCCTCCGCCTACAATCATCACGTTATGGACGTTGATTTGCTTCTTGCCGCTCAATCGGATGATGTCCTTGATGGCGTGGGGCTTGGTGACCACATACACCATGTCGCCCACCTGAAACACTTCCTCGCCATGCGGGACGAAGGTGCTTTGGCGGCGATGGATGGCGGCCACACGGAATTCGATGTGCTCATATTGGTCCATGACCTGGTCGACGGTCTTGCCGAGGATTTCGGCTTCGGGCTCCAACTTGACCATGAAAAGTTGCAGGTTGCCGCCCGCAAAGTCGTAAGTTTCCGACGAGGCGTTCTTCTTCAGCAGTGAGATAATCTCCTGTGCAGCAATGTCTTCTGGTGAGAGCAGGCCATCGATGCCGAGGTCTTGGTACATGCGCCACACCTCGGGACTCAAGTTCTCCATCGTGTTGACGCGGGCGATGACTTTCTTCGCACCGAGTTTCTTGGCGATGATGCTTGTGAGGAGGTTGATGTGCTCGTCGTGCAGCACGGCAATGACGAGGTCGGCGCGTTTCACGTTGGCGCGTTGCAACACGGCGGTCGAGGTGGAGTCGCCCGTGATGGTCATCAGGTCGCTGTGCGATTCCATCATCTTTAGCAGCTCCTCATGCGGGTCCACGATGGTGATGTTATGGTTGCTGCGCACTAAGGCCTCCGCCAAGTGCATCCCTACTTCTCCGTCTCCAGCTATTACTATGTTCATAGTGCGTTTCTCTTTGTACAAAAATGCAAAGTTATGCAATATTTTGATATTGCCTTGGTTTTTTCTCGTTTTTCGTCACGTTATCTGAAATTTGTGTAATTTTGCGGTATTAAAACATAGCAAAATGAATAAGATCAAATCTGTCGTAGTGCTGCTTGCAGTACTTGTTTTGGCTTCTATAGTGTCTTGTAAGAAAGAAGGGGTATACAGCCCGTCGAAGAAAATCCAGAGAGTGTATGCTTCCTCTTTTTATGCTTCTAAGCATCTGACGGAGTCTTGGGATTGGGACGACAATCTCGTAGAATCTATCGACCATTACTATGCCACTGGCACCCTTTATAGAACGGAGAATTTCACCTACGATGGAAATCGTCTCACCCGTGTCGATGATTATGCAGGTTCGTGTTACACTGCCTATGAATATGATGGCAGCCATTTGAAATCGTCCAATTTCTACCGCAGAAACAATTTGGAGATAGCGGCATCTTATACCTATAGTGGAAACAAGCTGAGTCAAATGGTCATAACCTATTATAATTATGTTAAAAACGGCCAACCTGAATTCGCCTATCTTCCTTTCTCGGCAGAACTGAACAAGGCTATTGACAAATGCTTTGCCCAAGTGAGTGTCGACAATATGGAAAAAAGAGTCATGACTTTGACCTTGCAGTTTACATGGGATGGTGAAAACATCAGTAAAATCGTGTCAAAGGAGGATACTTCGACGGTTACTATTGGGCTCCAATACGACAACAAAAAGAATCCGTTGCAAGGCTTCCACTGTCTTAAGTCTGAAATGACTGATGAATATAATCCTGCCGGAATACATTCGAAAAACAATATCACGGCAATGGTGATCTATTACAGTTCTGGGAGTAACGATGTGATAACCTATACTTATCAATATGACAGCGACGGTTATCCCATTATAGTGTCGGAAAAGAATTCGAGCGATTTGTTCGATTATCAGATTACGACATATTACGAATACGAATAAATCACCAAATATCCGACCAAGTGACCGAAATCACATGGTTGGTCGACTTTTCGCCTTCCTTGAAGACGTTAGCCATGCCGAAGGTGTAGCGCACTTCGATGAACCAATAGCTCAACGCAGCCGTGAGGCCGTAGTCGAAGCGGTTGAAGCTGCCCTTTTCCCACGGGGTGACGTATCGCTGTTTGTTTTTACCTTTCACTTCCATGACATCGTTTCCACCAATGCAAAAACCAACTTGCGGCCCGATGCGCAGTCTGGGAATCATCGATTCGTCCTCGTCGTCTTCGTTCCATCTTCGCAGGTAGATATTGAGCAGCAGCGGCACGTTGATGTAATGGGATTTCTCCATGTAACGGATGGTGTTGCCGCTTGCGTCCAATCCTTTCCTGGTACTCATGCCTTGGCGCGAGTAAATCACGTCAATCTCACCTCCGATGATGAAACGCTTGGGAATGAGGGCAAGGCGCACGCCTCCACAAAAGTCGGCGCGGAAGGAGGTGGTATCGATGTTGCTCATCTTCATCGTCGATAAGGTAGGACCGACTAAGAGACCACCGCCAAATCTTTGGGCCATAAGGGCAGAAGCCAGTAAGAGAAACGGGAGTAGTATGAGGAGTCTTTTCATCTTGTCTTGGTGTTTCGGTTTTGGTGGCAAAAATACATTAAATTAATGGAATGTTGAATCTAAAAATGTTTTGTTTTGATGAGAAAAGTAATTACTTTTGTGGCATGAAATACTACCTTTGCACCAAGAAAATCATTAGACAATGAAACGCACAAACTTTTTGGCAGCCCTCCTGTTGCTACCCCTATTCCTAAGCGCACAAAGCGCCAACGACTACATCCAATATGTGAACCCTTTCATCGGCACACAGACCGACGAGACGGGTGCTTTAAGTGGCAGCACCTTTCCTGGGGCCACGATGCCGCAAGGTATGGTGCAGCTAAGTCCCGAGACTGAGCAAATGGTCACATGGGATCCTTGCTCTGGCTACGACTACAATAAGGACATCATCTATGGCTTCACCCATACCCACCTCAGCGGCACGGGTTGCACCGACTTGATCGACGTGAGCCTGATGCCCATGACCTGGAGACCGACACCCGATCGGCTCAAAGCCGGTAATTTTGGCCAGCATTATAGCCACGACAAGGAGTCGGCGCGACCAGGGTTTTATCAGGTGTTGTTGCAGGAAAGTGACGTGAATGTGGAACTTTCAGCCACCACGCGTACAGGCATTCATCGTTACACTTTCCCCAAGGGACAACCCCAAACCGTTGTTCTCGACCTCGACAGAATGACTTATCGCGGAGATGCGTATTATTCTGGTCGCCGATATTATGATATTATCCAGGCTCAAATTCGTCTCGTCGACGACCACACCATTGAAGGTTATCGCGTCGTTTGCGGCTGGGCAAAACTCCGCAAGGTGTATTTCCGCGCTGAGTTCTCAAAACCGATAGCTAGTCATATCTTGATGAACGGTGGTCTCAATGTGGGTAACAGCGACGTGGTGAATGGACGCACCCTTCGTGCGGCACTGAGCTTCGACCCTGCCGATGGTCAGGAACTGATGGTGAAAGTTGCTATTTCGCCCGTTGATAACGAAGGCGCAAGGAAAAACATGCTGGCCGAAGCCCAAAGTTGGAACTTTGATGAATATGTGCAAACTGCCCACGACGCTTGGCAGCGCGAGCTGAGCCGCATTGATGTGGAAGGTACAGACGAACAAAAAACCATCTTTTACACAGGTCTTTACCATGTGCTGATGCAGCCCAACACCATGAGCGACGTGGATGGCCGCTATATGACCACCAACTTTGAAATCAAACAGATGCCGAAGGGACAAACGTATCACAGCACTTTTAGCCTTTGGGACACCTTCCGTGCTGCCCATCCGCTTTACACGCTCATTGCACCCGACATTGCCGCGCAATTTGTCCGCGACATGGTGCTGCACCATCAAACATACGGCTACCTGCCTATCTGGGACCTCTGGGGACAGGACAACTACTGTATGATTGGCAACCACGCCATCCCCGTGCTCGCCGATGCTATCCTCGCCGAAATTCCAGGAATCGATGTGGAGGAGACTTATCAGGCGATGGTGGAGAGCAGCACGAGAAGTCACTACAACTCACCTTTCGAGATTTGGGAGCAGTACGGCTATTTGCCGCAAACCTTGCAGAATGAGAGCGTCAGCATCACCATGGAGCAGTGCTTCGACGATGCTTGTGTGGCTTTAGTGGCTAAAAAACTTGGAAAAAAGGACGACTATGAGCGTTTCTACCGTCGCAGCATGTTCTACAAGAACCTCTTCGACCCTGAAACGGGCTTTTTCCGTCCCAAAGATGAAAACGGCAATTGGATAGAAGGTTTCGACCCGCTGTCATACGAACAACCTTGCTTCGTGGAAGGCAACGCTTGGCAATACATGTGGTTTGTGCCCCAAGACCCGCAAGGCCTCATCGACCTCTTTGGCGGCACGAAAGGCTTCTTGAAGAAACTTGACGAGAACTTCAGCCTCACAGCAACATCAGGAGAAGTCAACGGCAATGCGAGTGGTTTCATCGGTCAATATGCCCATGGCAACGAGCCGAGTCACCATACCGTTTATCTCTACAACTTTGCGGGCAAGCCTGAACGTACACAAGAGTTGGTGGAGCAGGTGAGGAGCGAGTTCTATCGCGCCACGCCTTGCGGCTATGCCGGCAACGACGACTGCGGCCAGATGTCGGCTTGGTACATCTTTTCCGCCCTTGGCTTTTATCCTTTCCACGCGGGTTCAGCCGAGTATGTTATCGGTACGCCGTTGTTCGCCAAGGCCACCTTGCATCTCGAAAATGGCAAGGACTTCGTCATCAGTGCGCCCAATAAAACGCCTGACCGTATTCATGTGAAAAGCGTGAAACTAAACGGCAGGCCGCTTAAGGACTACACACTCACCCATCAGCAGATTATGGAAGGCGGGACGTTGGAGTTTAGGATGAAATAAGCTTAATAGTCGGGTAAGTCTTCGGCGGCCATCGGTGCGGATTCTTCTTGGAAGTCGTAGGACACCACTTTGTGTTGGTGCATGGCCAGAAAATGCTCGTTGAGTAATAGCTCCACTTGCAGCATTGTTTCTTCAATGTGCTTGGGCGTTAGCTGACATTCCCACACTACGATGACCTGCCAACCATTGTCGTGCAGCACTTGGTAATTCTGTTGGTCGCGCTCACGATTACGGTTGATTTTGTTTTGCCAGAATTCGACATTTGTTTGCGGTATCTTGAATTTGTCACAACCATCATGACCATGCCAAAAACAACCGTTGACGAAAATCGCCGTCCGATACCTCCGCATAACGATGTCAGGTTTGCCTGGCACGCTCTTCACGTTGAGGCGATAGCGGTAGCCATGCCGCCACAGCCACTGTCGCACCAACTTTTCAGGTTTGGTGTTGCGGCTGCGGATGTGCGACATCACTTTGTGGCGCTGGGCAGGGGTGAGGTGGTCGGTCATGGCGTTACCAGATAAAAGGCAAAATCCTGTATTTCACTCGTTGTTTGTATTCACTGTAACCCTCTAGTCCTTGTTCCAGTACAGCTTCTTCGTTGCGGATGCGTTTGGCTATCAAGGGAATATACAGCAGCATGATACCGAAGGATATGGGTGAGGCTAACACCAAAGGCATCATCAAGAAGAGGATGGTGGTGGCCATATACATCGGGTGGCGCACGATGCCGTAGAGACCCGTGTCGACGACTTTTTGGTGTTCCTGCACCTCGATGGTCCGCGAAAGGTAGGTGTTTTCGCGCAGCACTTCAGCATAAAGAAGGTAACACACCAAGAAAAGCCCTGCAGCCACCCACACGGCCCAATCAGGCAGAACGCACCATTGGAAGCGCCAGTTGAGCCCTGCAACGACAAATGTCGCGATGAACAACAATCCACTCAACGCCACGACGGTCTTCTGCTCTTTTTCCTGTTCCTTGGCGTTCAGCCGTTTGCGGAGCAGTTCCGGGTTCTTGGCCATCATCACGAGTCCCGCGATGAACATTGGCACAAAGAGGATGCCCATCAGCAGCCAGCCCTGCCAGTAGTGAAACGAGCCTGCAGGTAGGAAGATGAATAGTCCCAGGATGATGACGCCTAGGAGGAATTTGGTTAGGGATTGGAGGAGGAGGTTCATGATGTTTATTTGTTTTTATTCAAGATAATCAACGCGGCAATGACACCCGGCACCCAGCCGACAAGGGTGAGCAAAAACACGATGAGCATTGAGCCGCAGCCGCGGTCGAACACCGCCAAGGGCGGGAAGATGATGGATAGGAGGACGCGGGGGAAGGACATGGCTATTGGATTGTGTTGCTATCTTGAATGTCTTTCAGTTGTTTCACCGCCTTGTCGAAATCGCTTTCCAACAATCGCATTTCACGTTCGCGATAGACTTCAAATTCCCGTTCGGCTTTCTCTATTGCTTCTTGGTGCGAAACCGTTCCGTTTCCTTCAAGGATATTTTTGCGCAAGCGAATAATCTGGTCGTCAAGGGCGACAACCCAGTCGGCCATGGTCATGGGATTTTGTTCCAAGGCTTGAAACTCCGCATAATCAAGGAATTGCGATGTCAAGAGGTTCAATCGTTTCAATTCCAGTTCCGTCAGATAGTTTTTGGCAATCTTCACATCGTCGCGGGTTACGTAGTTGCCTTTGAAATTCGTCATGCCTACGAATGGTTTTTCATTGTCAACCCTTTCATAAATGAGTTCTGCTGCCGTATGTTCGTGCACGGCATAATGCATTTTGTTTTGCACTGTTGCAAAGAAATGCTTGGTCATTTGGGAACGTGGGTCGTAATCGGTGGAAGTTGCGTAAATATCGGTTACTTGCTGATAAAAATTTCGTTCGCTGCTTCGAATGTCACGGATGCGTTGCAGCAGTTCCTTGAAATAACGGTTCCCACCTTGTTTCAGTCGTTCGTCATCCATAGTGAACCCCTTTTGGATGTACTCATGTAGCCGTTGGGTGGCCCAGCGACGGAAACGCACTGCCACGGGCGATTGAACGCGGTAACCAAGGGCTATAATCATATCAAGATTGTAGTGGTCAATCTCTCTTTGCACCTGACGTTTACCCTCTTGGCGAACTAGAAAGAATTTCTTTCGGGTTGCCTCCTCGTTGAGTTCCATATCTTGGTAAATATTCCCAATATGAAGGCTGATATTCTGAGGTGTGGTGGCGTAAATCTCAGCAAGATATTCGCGGGTCAGCCACACATCCTCATCGGCAAAGCGCACATTCACGCTCACTTTGCCCTCGTTATCCTTATAGAGTATCAGTTTGTTTTCCTTGTCCATATCGTTTTCTGGGTTTGTGTGTTATATCAAACAACAAAAATACAAAACTTCCGCCAATCTCCGTCAATTGTTCTTGTTGAGAATAATCAACGCGGCAATGACGCCCGGCACCCAGCCGCAAAGCGTGAGCAGAAACACGATGAGCATCGAGCCGCAGCCGCGGTCGAACACCGCCAATGGTGGGAAGATGATGGATAGGAGGACGCGGGGGAAGGACATGGAAATAGTTATTGCTTATTGAAAATACAATCCCTGTGCCATTCAAGAAACACTTTGTTTGGCCTATGGTATTCTGGTAATGCAATAGTTTGTCCTTCGATAGAAGCAAAATGCTTTCCGTAATAAGGTTCTGCTTGGTATAATTTGAGCTTTTCGGATAGGATTACACGATATTGGTCATCAAAACTGATAAAGCCTTTGTCGAAAGCCTTATCATACAATGCGGACAAGCACAATCCATTTTCAGGATTTAATCTTTCTTGTTGATTAACCGCCCATGGAATAATATGGCTAGCAACCAATAATGCAGGTATGTTGATTCCTGTTAAGGCACATCGTTTTTCATAAAGATTAAGAATCATGGAACGAAATGCATCTTGGTTCACACGTTGTTTGACAAAAGCTTTTTTGTCTTTGCCAACGAGGTCATTTTCTGTAATGCCAACGAGGTCTTCTATGGAACTATTGAGTAGGGTTGCCTTGATTTGTTGTGCATCGTAGAACAATTCTTCTTTCCTTCCAGTATATTCATCCCATATTGGTTTGCAAATAGATAATCCGCCAGGCATTCCTGTGCGTCCACTATTAATGATCACTGGGTCACAAGCGGCAAAATTGACAAGTCTCAAAGCAACACTATTATTGGTTCGTCCTATCAGATTTGCTAGTTCTATTACTTCAGGAGTTGAACGATTCAATCGTCCAAAAGGCAGACGAAAGTATAAATCAAGTGCAAGGATTAATTCCTCTCGGGTCCATTTGTTATTTGACATTCTACTTGTAGCTTTTCTAGCTGCAAAAGTAATAATAATCCTCTAAATGTAGCTCTTTTTGTTGTACTCAATTTGAGTGTGTTTGGCGTTTCACATCAAATCTTTGTGAGCAGTCCCTCAACTAGCAGATCGGACGAGCGGTTCAGCAGGAATGCCGAGACCGATCTCGTAT
>ERZ809497.55-NODE-55-length-10933-cov-5.888766_pt1 | contig 10933 bp, 10 predicted proteins | sample MGYA00521237_ERZ809497 | MGnify/ENA primary metagenome ERZ809497 (study PRJEB31581, sample SAMEA3312976) | metagenome | study: EMG produced TPA metagenomics assembly of the PRJEB8939 data set (Metagenomic analyses of Rumen microbiomes reveals... | reverse complement strand
CCTTAGCCACTTGCCACACCATGCGCAAGGCCACAGGTTTCACGCAGGCACCCGACAATCCGCCAGTAATCACAGACAGCTTCGGCTTGCGCCTTTCCGCATCGATGGCCATGCCCATCAGGGTATTGATTAACGAAACGGAATCAGCACCAGCGGCTTCGGCTGCCAAAGCGATTTCGGCAATGTTGGTCACATTCGGTGACAACTTGACCATTAAGTGTTTATGATATACCTTTCGCACTTCACAGACCACCTGTGAGATGCCTGCACAAGTCACGCCAAAGGCCATGCCACCTTGCTTCACGTTGGGGCAAGAGACATTCAGCTCAATGGCAGGAATCTTCTCCAAAGTATCCACCATCTCGGCTCCTTTCACGTAATCATCCAGGCAAGAGCCAGAAAGATTGAGCAACACATTGGTATCAAAGTCCTTGATGCGCGGGTAAATCGTGTCAATAAATTATTGTACACCTTTGTTTTGCAGCCCGACGCAGTTCAGCATCCCATAGGCAGTATCAGCCATACGCGGATAAGGATTTCCCTCGCGCGGATGGAGCGTTGTGCCTTTCACGATGATGCCGCCCAATTGGGCCAAATCCACGAAGTCGGTGTACTCCTCGCCATAGCCAAAGGTACCCGAAGCTGTCATCACGGGGTTGCGCAACACGAGGCCGCGACCCAAGTCTATCGTCATGTTCACCATTTCAACCTCCTTGTATTAAAAACTGGTCCTTCCTTGCAGACACACACATGTCCATCAACGGTGTCCTCCACGCAACAGAGGCAAACCCCGAGGCCACAAGCCATCAGGTTTTCCAACGAAACCTCACACCAAACATCCTTCTCGGCAGCCAATTTCGCTACAGCCTTCATCATGAGCTTGGGACCGCAAACATAAATCTTGTCAAAACTCTGTTTTTGCCACACCGAGTGTTGCGTCACAAAACCTTTCTCGCCGAGTGAGCCGTCTTCTGTGGTTACAAAGGTTTCTCCAAGTTGCTGGTAATCAGCCAATCGAAGCAAATCGGTTTTTGTTTTTCCTCCCAAAAGCAAAGTGGGTCGGATGCCTTTCTCGTTCAACACCTTGGCGAAGTAAAACAACGGCGCGATACCGATGCCGCCACCGACGAGCAACACCTCCTCGCCTTTTTCGGGAAGTGTAAAACCATTGCCCAATGGGAACACCAAATTTATCATGTCGCCCTCTTTTGCGGAGGCCAAATGTCTTGTCCCCTCACCTACTTGCTGCACCAAAAGTGCAATTTCGTTTTTGGCGAAATCCACATCATGGATGGAAATCGGGCGGCGCAAATAAGTGGATGGCGAGCCGTCGACGCGCACCTGCACGAACTGTCCTGGCGCAATATCGGGCAAAGGCTGTTCAGAACGGAGGCGTAGCAACACCGAGCGGCCATAGTCCTGTTTCTCAACCAGTTTGAAGTCTGAAATCTGCTTTGTCATAAGATTTGACCTTTAATGCGGCACAAATATACAAAAAAAGCTGCCGAAGCAGCCTCTTTTAATCATTTTGGAAATCATTCCGCTTTTTCGGCGGGTTCTTCTGGCGTTTCCTCCTTGGCTTCAGGCTCTTCGGTGAAGTCGAGCAAGCCCTTGTCGTTCAGCATCTGATACCAGGCGAAGACCTTCCTCATATCCGAAGGATAGACGGCGTCCTCGTCGTAGTCGGGCATGACGAAAGCGAACTTCTCGCGCAGCTCGTCGTTGCCAGCCTTCTTGTAGTCGAAGTCGACCTTGTCGCCCATCTTCTCGTGAATCATCTTAAAGACTTCCTTCAGCGGACGGTCCTCATCGGTGGAGAAGATTGAGATTTCCTCCAAGGAGCTCATGCGGTCGTGGGCGAAGGCAGGAATGCACTTGCCATCGACAACCGATTCAACAATAATTCTTCCAACGGACTGTGCCTTAACCTGATACAGTCCAGGTTTGCCTGATATCGAAACAATTTTACTTAAATCCATGGTTCATTCATTTTTCAAAAACGGCTGCAAAAATAGGAAAAGTTTTGAACCTATTGTTCGCCATTACTTATTTTTCTATCTTTGCGACTTTAATTACAACCTATTTCTTCTATGGAAACAAACAAATATGATGTGTTTATCAGTTATTCGCGTAAAGACTACGTGGATGAGCACAATGTGGTGATTCCAGGTAATGAGGTGTCGAAAATCAAAGAAGCACTGGCTAAGGCGGGAATAACGTTTTGGTTTGATGAGGAAGGTATATATATAGGAGATAAGTTTCCTGAGAAAATTATTGAGGGCATTGAAAACTCTCGACTTTTTCTGTTCATTTCTTCAAAAAACGCATGTGAATCTCCATGGACAAGCAAAGAGATAGCTTGTGCCGATGAGTTTGGAAAATTTATTCTTCCTGTGCGTATTGACAAGACCCCTTACAATAAGAGAATCATGTTCCGAATAGCCGACCTTAACTTTATTGACTATGAAAATGATCCAGAGAAGGGGCGGCAGGAGGTTGTTCGTTCTATAAAAATTCACTTGAAAGAGATTAAAGCCAAGGAAGAAGAAAATCTGGCCGATGAAAAGCGGAGGAAGGAGGAACTGGAACTCCAGCGAAAGAGACAAGAAGAGGAGAAAAAACGGCAGGAAAAGATTGCAAAGATTGAAATGAAAATCGCCGCATTAGAGTCACAAAAAACTGAACATCAAAAAGTTGTCTTACTCAAAGAGCAGGAACTCAAGATAGCTCAGGTGGATTTGAAAGATTGCGAGAACAAGATAGAAAAACAGCAGAAAAAACTTCAAGAGCTCCGAGTGCCACAAATAAGTGAGCAAAAGAGGATAGAAGAGGAAAGAAAAGCCGCTGAGAAAAAGAGACTCGAAGAAGCTAATGCTAAAGAAAGAATTATTTCGGTTGAAGGTGTAAAATTCAAGATGATTCGAGTGGAAGGAAACAGTATGGGATCGTTTTACATAGGCGAAACCCAGGTAACGCAAAGACAATGGCAGGAGATAATGGGAAACAATCCATCGCATTTTAACGGCCTTGACCATCCGGTGGAGTGCGTAAGCTGGAACAACATTTGCGGCAAAGATGGAACTGGGACCGACCCGAACTGTTTCTTGTACAAACTCAACCAAAAGACGGGGAAGAATTTTCGCCTGCCAAAAGAGGCTGAGTGGGAGTACGCTGCCATGGGTGGCAATAAGAGCAAGAACTACATCTATGCCGGTAGTGACGATATTGACAAGGTGGCTTGGTATGATGGGAACAGCAAAAACTCGACACATTCAGTAAAGCAACTATCCCCAAATGAACTTGGCATTTATGACATGAGTGGCAATGTATGGGAATGGTGTGAAGACCTGTATAAGCCATCCAGCTCGCTCCGCGTGCTTCGCGGCGGTGGCTGGGGCAGCCGCGCGAGGGACTGTCGTGTATCGGGCAGGAACTACTACGACCCCGACGATGGGGGTAGCCTCATCGGATTCCGCCTCGTACTTCCCGAAGAAATTTCTCCTGAAAAACCTTAATCGATAATAATCTCCTTGAAGAACAATATATAATTACACATCATGAACACAATCGACACAATTTATCTCACAGGCGACCTGATAGCCGAAAAGTGCTGCGATTGCAAAGAGGCTTTGCCCGTCATCATTCAACAAGCGAAGGAACCTTGCTGTAACAATGCCACGACTATTACTCACATTATTTGTGTGACCCTAGCGGTTGTCGCTTTTCTGTTTATTTTAGGATGGCTCATTAAACCTTTAATTGAAAGCTGTCAAAAGAATAAAGAGAAGCAAAGAGAGAGGAAGTTCCAAGAACGAGAGAACTGTATTAAATTGAAATACAGTTATCAATCAAAGCTGTTGGAAGAGAATATAAAAGAAGACAAAAAAGATAAACTTGAAAGTTATATTGGTGAACTTGATACTAGAATAAATGAACTTAACAAGGAATTAGGATTTATTAAATCCTAAGGTTTTCAGCTTAACAATGCGAGAATATGTCATCCAAACACAACACATTCAAACTCTTCATCGACAGGGCGCTTTCCCAAAGCATCATGCGGCAAATACTGATACTAGTAATTACGCTTATTGTTTTGTTTGGAATATCGGCTTTGTTGCTTCTGGGATCCAAGACTGCATGGGTCGATTTCTGCAAGGAAAAACAGCTTAGTCCGTTACTGCTACCTGTTTACTTGTTGATTGACGCTAACGCCTTAAATAACGTATACATGGGTAAATACGGTGGTTGGATGCTTTTCGCCTGTACCCTAATTTACGTGTTCGGTTTAGTCGTCTGTACCGGCATGCTCATCGGTGTCATCACCAACTATATTGGAAATCGCGTGAATGATTACCGTAACGGGCTACAACACTATGTCAAAAGTGGGCATTGCATCATCATGGGCTACGATGACATGGTACCGTCCATCATCAAGGAAATCTTCAGCAAGATGCCCCAGGCCGATGTGGTACTGTTGACGGCTATGGATGCCAAGATGGTGACGGAGAAACTGCGTCGCTCAGTAGCCCGTAATGAGATGGATCGGATTTTTGTTACTTACGGGCATCGCACCGTGAAGGACTATTACAAATACATTCACCTTGAAGCGGCTGAGAAGATTTATGTGGTAGGCAACCGCACCCGTCCCGAGCATGATGCTATCAACGTGGAATGTGTCGACAGCATTTGTGAATATCTTAGGAATATCCAGTTTGAACACAAGCCTCAACGCATTACCTGTGTTTTTGAAGACCTTGACACCTATGCCTCTTTCAAAACTACTGAGATTTTCTCTGAAATCAGGGAAATGGGCATTGATTTCATCCCCTACAACTTCTATGCGGGCTGGGCGCGTCAGGTGTTCGTGAAACGATCCTACAAGGAGAAAAATAAGCCCGACAAGGAATTTCAGTATCAGTCAGTGTACGGCGATGGTATCAAGCCCGACGATGACAAGTATGTACATCTTGTCTTTGTTGGAACGACTTATTTCTCTGTGGCATTCGCTATGGAGGCTGCCCATTTGTTGCACTTCCCGAATTTCGAGAAAAACCAATCCCTCAAGACGCGCATTACCTTTATTGAAAAGAAAGCCGACGAAGAATTAAAAATCTTCGCAACCCGCAACCGTCATTTCTTCGAGGTGCAACCGTATTATTATCGGGACTTGACGACAGGGAGTTATCCTCCTAATGTAACGAATGTTCCAAAAGAGAATCTTCTGTCGAAGGATTTGGCACGGCACGGATTCCTCGATGTGGAGTTTGAGTTCATTAAGGGCGATGCGTATTCTTCGGGTATCCAAAAGTTGATTAAGGATTGGGCCAACGAACATAAGGAAAAGCAGTACTTGTCCATCTTCCTTGCCATGGCCAATCAGCGCGACAACTTCACGATGGGTATGAACATGCCCGACGAAGTGTATGACAATGCGGTTCCTGTGTTCATCCGTCAGGATCGTGCCGATGATTTTGTCACCAACCTGCGGAGTGCTGATGACAAGGAAAACAAATACTACTACATCCAAGACAAAAAGTTGATGGAAACGAATCGTAAAGGCCGCTATGCCCACATCTATCCTTTTGGCATGGACGATATGGCCTACTTCTCGGACGAAATCGCTTTTTATCAGGCCAAGTTGATTAACTATCTGTACTGCAACAGTGACAACAACCGTTTTCCTGATACCTTGGTGCTGAATGCTCTTTCGGACGAGACGATTTGGAAAGAAGCCGATGACCGTTGGCATGAATTGAAGGTCTCAGAGCGATGGTCGAACCTTTATGCAGCATACAGTATCAGATGCAAGCTTGATTCGCTTCGTGCCATGAGAGGACTTGACAAGGATGATCACCGTCGCGACCAATCACAACTCTCACCCATTGAGATAGGGGAAATCGCTAAAGTGGAGCACAACCGCTGGAATGTGGAGAAGTTGTTGATGGGTTATCGCAAGGCCAAACCTGAAGAAGACAGGTATGACCACAAAGACTACACCAAGGAATGGAAAAGCAACAAGAAGAATTTCTATATTCATAGTGATATACGTCTGTTTGACGACTTGGACGGAGTCCAACAATTAGACCGAGAAATTGCCAAGTTTATCCCGTGGATATTGGAAATGTCAGAGAAAAAGAGTAAACAAGATGAAGATAGAATATAACACATATACACCCCATCCTGTCGACACTTCCGATGTCGAACTTTCAGACGGGTTGAAACAACTGGTAGAACAACTTGCCCGCAATGTGCATGACATTTGGGCCATTGGACGCATCAACGAAGGCTGGACATATGGTCCCGAACGTAACGACGCGCTGAAACAACACCCCTGCCTTATCGACTACAATGAGCTTCCAGAAAGCGAAAAAGAATATGATCGCAACACGGCCATGGAGACCTTGAAGACCATTATCAAGTTGGGATGGAAAATCGAAAAAGAATAATGCACTAAAGCATGGACGGCTCCTTCAAATACTTCGCCTTTATCAGCTACAACTCGAAAGACACCGAGTGGGGCAAACGGCTTCAGAAGAAGCTGGAACATTACCGTCTGCCCGCAACCTTGTGTAGCGAACATGGTTGGAAGCGCAAGCCCATCAACCCAGTGTTTTTCGCCCCAACCGACATACAGCCAGGTGGACTAACTGAAGAATTGCAAGAACGCTTACGTGCCTCTCGCCACCTCATCGTCATCTGCTCACCCAATTCGGCGCAGTCGGAATGGGTAGGGAAAGAAATAGAGTTTTTCCACAGCTTAGGCCGCACCCAAAACATTCATTTTTTCATCGTTGACGGCATTCCGCACAGCGGCGACCCAACAACCGAGTGTTTCAATCCTGTAGTCGATAAACTTGGACTTCCTGAAATCCTTGGTGCCAACATCCACGAAAAAGTATCTCGCCTGCCTTGGCTCAACAGGGAACGCGCATACGTACAACTTATCTCCAAACTGCTCGGCGTGGAGTTTGACACCCTCTGGCATCGCCACAAACGGCAGCTCACACGCAAAGTGGCAGCATGGACTTTTGGAGGCATCGCCGTCCTGTGTGCCATCTTGTCTGTTTGGCGCGCCAACCAGCCTTTTGATGTGGAGATACATCTCAATGAAGCCTCCGTCCACAACGACAACTTACCCCCATTGAAAGACGCGGTCGTAACTATGCAACTTGACAATGAGACGAAGAGCGACACTATACGTTCGTTGGATGGCTATGTTGTTTTCAGCAACATACCACACCGATTGCTGAACAAACCCATACAAATGACGGTCACTTGTCGTGATTTCCTGAATCTTGACACCACGATGATTCTAACCTCGGCCATGACGGCAAATCTGTTTCGCGACCCTGCCATTTATGGACATATACATTTCTGTACCTGGAACTCCGAAACGGAAACAGCATTGACCAATACAACACTTCAAGTAGAAGGATACATGGTGACAACGGATGAAAAAGGTTGCGCATCCCTTGTCATCCCATTGGAAGCGCAAAAAACGGTCTATCGTGTTTCGGCTCCCGTTCCCTTGAAAAACGACATCCTCACCATGCCATCTGGAGAAAACGACGTGCTGTTGACAGAATAATTTCTTGCTCTGCAAAAAAGCTAACAAACTCACAGGATAATTTCTTAAATTTGCAGCCAATAACAACCATAAAGAAGAATTGGCTCAATGAAAAGATTATTTCTCCTTACCGCCGCCATGATGCTCAGCATCATGCTTTCAGCACAGACGCAGCAGGGCTATGTAAAAACCAAAGGCCGCATGGTGAATGGTAAACATATCCCTGGCCAAGGCCTGAAAGGGTCTACTGTTTCCGTGCATGGACGCACCGCAGTATTGGTGAACTCCAATGACGGAGCTTTCTCCTTTCCCGTACCCGAAACTCAATTCCGCATCGATTCAGTGCGGAAGAAAGGCTATCAATTGGTGGACTTGGATGTCCTTTCCAAGACATACAACCACTCTGCAAACCCGATTTACCTCGTAATGGAAACACCAGAGCAACAGTTGCAGGACAAACTGACTGCCGAAAAGAAAATCCGTCGTAATTTGCAAAAACAACTCCAAGATAAAGAGGACGAAATTGAAAACCTGAAAGAGCAGCAAAAGATTACCGATGAAGAATACCGATTAGCCTTGCAAAAGCTCTACCAAGACCAGGAAAATAATGAGCAACTTATCTCCAGCATGGCGAAACGTTATTCAGAGTTGGACTACGACCAGCTGGACGAGTTCTACCGTCAAGTTTCCTTCTACATCGAGAATGGAGAGCTGTTGAAAGCCGACTCCGCACTGAAAACCCGTGGCAATCTTCCCGCACAGGTGGACGATATCCTTCATCGAGGGCAGGTCTTGCAAGAAGAAAAAGAGCAACTGCAAAAGGCCGAAGCTGTCCAGAAAACTGACATTGAGGAGGCTGCCCTTCGCTGCTATAGCTATCATGAAACATTCGCTGCATGGCATTTGAATGACACTGCTGCGTATTTTTTGGAATTGAGGGCGAGTTTGGACACTGCCAATATTGAATGGCAGTTGGATGCCGGAGCGTTTTTCGGTGATTATCTCGCTGATTATGATAGAGCCATGAACTATGCCCAATTGGGTTTACGACAATCGCAGCGGCAATATGGTGAACAGCATTACTGGGCAGCACAGTGTTATAACAATATTGGTTTTAGCTATGATGAAAAAGGTGATTACAACAACGCATTGAAATATCTTAACAGAGCCCTGTCCGTTAATGTGTCTTTATTTGGAAGCAACTCGCTTGAAGTAGCTACAACATACAATAATATTGGACAAGTATACTCAAACTTATACGATAGTAATAACGCTTTAGATTATTATAACAAAGCCCTAATCATCAGAGAATCCCTTCTTGAAAAGAATGATCCAGCTATCGGATTAAGTCACAATAATGTTGGAACACAGTATTTGAGAATGAGAGAATATGCGAAAGCTCTCGAACACATCAATAAAGCCTTGACAATCTTCATTTCAAACTATGGTGAGAATCATCGAAACGTAGCAATTTGCTATACTAATATTGGAATGGTGTTTCATGAACAACACGAAAACAATATGGCTTTAGAGTATTACACAAAAGCACTTACCATACAAAAGAATATTATAGGGGAAAGTCACCCAGATATAGCAACAACATATAACAATATTGGTTTGATATATGAGGAACAAGGTGAATATGATATGGCTTTGGAGTGTTACAACAAGGCTCTAATAGTTTTTTCCACCGTTTTTGGAGAAGCCCATCCAGATGTAGCAACATGCTACAATAATTTGGGAATTGAGTATGAATACAAAGGAGATTATATCCAAGCAGCCGAGTGTTACAACAGAGCGTTAACCATAAGACTGTCTGTTTTTGGAGAGAACCATTCTGCTGTGGCTCGTTCATACTATAGTCTGGGCTGCCACTATAATGAGCAAGGTTATTATGAGAAAGCATTGGAGTATTATTACAAAGCTGCAACTATATTAGAAACGCAAGATAAATGCTTTGACGATCTTTTGGCATTATGCTATAGTAAGATTGGGGTTATTTCTGCATCTATGGGGGATAATGCAATCGCTTCAGAGTGCCTCAATAAAGCATTAAATTTAAGAATAGACTGTTTTGGGAAAGAAGATCCCAGTGTGGGAGATTCATACAATAGTTTGGGGTTCTTATACTTCTATCTTGAAGATTACGCAAAAGCCATAGATTGTTTCGAAAACGCATCAAAAATAGTAGAAAAGCATTATGGAACAAATCATTCGGATTTAGCTGCTTCATTTCATAACATTGGCTATGTCCTGAATGTCATGGGCAATCATGAAAAAGCATTATTGTATCTTAACAAGGCATTATTGATTCGACAAAACATCTATGATGCCGATAATCCACAAATTGCAGCCTCATATCATTGCATCGGAAATGTTTATGCCGATCAGGGTGATTATTCAGAGGCTCTGGAGTATTACAATAAAGCATTGGTCATACGAGAGAAAATCTATTATCCCGACCACCCTGACTTAATCAAATTAAAAAACAGAATTGCCGAAATCCAAGCCAAACTGAAAGAACAAGAAAACGAACAGAAAAACTAAAATAATATGAAGAAACCGTTTCTCCTTGCCGCCGTCATGATGCTGGGCATCATGCTTTCAGCCCAGACGCAACAGGGCTATGTGAAAACTAAAGGCCGCTTAGATTCCAATGGTAACTTGATTCCAGGCCAAGGCCTGAAAGGTGCCACCGTCTCTGTGCATGGACGCACCGCTGTTCTGGTAAACTCCAATGATGGAGCTTTTTCTTTTCCCGTTCCCGAAACACAATTCAGCGTAGATTCGGTGCGAAAAAGGGGCTATCAATTGGTGGACTTGGATGTCCTTTCCAAGACATACAACCACTCTGTAAACCCAATTTACTTCGTGATGGAGACGCCAGAACAACAATTGCAAGATCAACTCTTAGCTGAGCGCAAGATTCGTCGCATCCTAACTAACCAGCTTCACGAGCGCGAAGATGAGATTGAAGCCTTGAAGGAGAAACAAAAGATTACCGATGAGGAATATCAACAGGCTTTGCAGAAACTCTACCAAGACCAAGCCACAAACGAACAACTCATCTCCAACATGGCGAAACGCTATTCTGAGTTGGACTACGATCAACTGGACGAGTTCTACCGTCAAGTTTCCTTCTACATCGAGAATGGAGAGCTGTTGAAAGCCGACTCCGCACTGAAAACCCGTGGCAATCTTCCCGCACAGGTGGACGACATCCTTCATCGCGGGCAAGTCTTGCAGGAAGAGAAAGAACAGTTGCAAAAGGCCGAAGCCGTCCAGCAAGCCGACATTGAAGAGGCTGCACAACGTTGTTATAACTAGCAGATCGGAAGAGCGGTTCAGCAGGAATGCCGAGACCGA
>ERZ809497.54-NODE-54-length-11022-cov-4.980031_pt1 | contig 11022 bp, 10 predicted proteins | sample MGYA00521237_ERZ809497 | MGnify/ENA primary metagenome ERZ809497 (study PRJEB31581, sample SAMEA3312976) | metagenome | study: EMG produced TPA metagenomics assembly of the PRJEB8939 data set (Metagenomic analyses of Rumen microbiomes reveals... | reverse complement strand
AATCCTATTTAGAGCGTTTCCCCTTGAACAAAATGTTGCCCAAAATTCTCCAAAAATACTTCCAGTCGGTGCGGAAAGGATGTTTCAAATAGGCCTCTAAATAGCGTCTCTCACTTTCTTGGATTTCCTCAAGGGTTTCTGGGATGTCAACATAAAATGGCGGCAGCAGTCCCGGCTTGGTCTTGATGCGAAGTTCCTGCAAGTCCTTGTCATACAGGTCAAAATATTGCTGGCTCAAAGGACGCACACCCACAAGCTTGATTTGTCCCTTCAGCATGTTAAACACCATAGGCAACTCATCAAGCCATGTTTTCCTTAGGAAGCGTCCCCATTCTGTAATACGGTAGTCGTCGTTGAATTTGCCGCCCACATCAAGGTCATTATTTTCATAAACATAAGTCTGAAGATACTCAGAATAGGCATACATCGTTCTGAACTTGAACACGTTGAACTTATTCCCGTCTTTTCCAATGCGGCGCAACTTAATCAATGGACCATAGGTATGCTGTTCCTTGCTGGGCTGACGTTTCTTCTGTGCGATAACGCAATAGCGATCATGGATATATTGTTCACTGACCACCTCGAAACCGCAGTAATACAGCCTACCCAACACCTCGGGACGTGGAAACACTTTACGCACTTTGCTGGTGCATAAATAATAGAACCGACGGGTAAAGAACAATTTAGGGCACACCCTATGCCACAAGAAATCAAAGAAATAGATAGTGTAAGCAATAAATTTGGGATAGCGGCTGAAAATCTGGGCACGACGTTTCTGAGCTGTATCAAAGGCACACACAAAATAGCCGTCCTGTTTCAGTTTGGCGTTGGCATCGCGTAGATAACGATTGAGGTGCCGTACTGCGTTCAGATGTTCCTTGGCAAGCAACACTTCAGCCTCACCATCGGGCACCGACCAGGACTTCTCTGCATACTCGTTAAGCCATTTGGAACGTTCGGGGCCGCGGGGTGTCTCGGCCACCTTAACAAGTTCTTGGAGCTGTTCTGGAGCTTCGTCAAACTCAAATCTCGGGGCATGTTGGGTCTCGGCCACAGCGAGGTATTCCATCACCTCGTCGTAGTTATCGCGAGCAATTATACTGCTAAAAAGAGACCTTACACCCATGTCATTCAATGTCTTACTTCTGTAAATACTTACATACCGCCTCGCAAATCATGTCTTGGTCGGCCTCCGAAAGATAAGGATGTATCGGCAGTGAAATCACCGTGTCGGCCAGTTGGTCAGCGACAGGGCAACGATTATCATCCAAATTCAGGTAATTAAATGCCGTCTGACGGTGCATAGGAATAGGATAATAGATGGCCGTGGGGATGTCTAAAGCCTTCAAAGCGGCTTGCAAGCCAGCTCTAACTTCCTTGTTCTTCACCTGAAGCGTATATTGTGCCCAGCTGGAATAATAGCCTTCGGGAACGATGGGCGTTTTCACCACATCGCGCAGTTTCTCGGTATAACGCGCCGCCACCTTATTGACATCGACCAACTCATGCTCCTTGAACGCCTTCAACTTGACGAGCAAAATAGCCGCTTGGATGCTGTCCATGCGTGAGTTCATGCCAATGCGAATGTTGTCGTAACGGTCGCTGCCCTTGCCATGGATATGGTAGGAGTCAACAAGAGCTGCCCATTCGTCATCGTTGGTGAACACCGCACCGCCATCACCGTAGCAGCCCACGGGCTTGGCAGGGAAGAACGAAGTGGTAGAAATGTCACCGAAAGTGCAAGCTTTCTGCTCGCCAATGCGACCGCCAAAGCCTTGGGCACCGTCTTCAAGCACATACAGGTTGTATTTGTCAGCCACTTTGCGGATAGACTTAAAGTCGGCAGGCAGACCAAACAAGTCAACGGCAATGATGACGCGAGGCGTAATTTTGCCAGCCTTCACGGTCTGCTCTATTTTGCGCTCGAGGTCAGCGGCATCCATGTTGAACGTATCCTTGTCCACATCGACAAAAACGGGCGTCGCGCCTTGCATAGCAATCACTTCCGCCGAAGCAAAGAAGGTGAAACTGGGCACAAAAACCGCATCGCCAGGCTTCACATCCCAAGCCTTCAAAGCCAAGAGCAAAGCATCAGTGCCGCTGTTGCAGGCGATGCAATGCTTCACGCCGACATATTCGGCGAAAGCGGCTTCCATCTCCTTGATTTTCGGCCCCATGACGTAGGCACTCGAAGCGACCACGTCAAGAATAGCCTTGTCCATCTCGTCCTTTAGGACGGTATATTGTGTCTTCAGATCTCTGAATTGCATAATTCTCCGTTTTTTTCTTGGTATTTCCTACCACATTCACATTGTAAGGAGGCATTGAGGCGTTTCCCACATTCACACACCCAGCCGATTTGACGGGCTGGGACACCAGCCATTAACGCGTATGACTTCACATCTTTGGTCACCACGGCGCCAGCAGCGACGAGTGCACTCTTGCCTACCGTGTGACCGCAGACCACCGTACAGTTGGCCCCTAATGAAGCGCCTTCGCAAATCCTCGTCTTGGCATACACGCCATGCACTGGGAAATGTGCCCGAGGTGTGTTTACGTTGGTGAAGACGCAACTTGGACCGCAGAACACATTGTCCTCAATCTCAACGCCTTCGTAGATGGAGACGTTGTTCTGCACACGTACGCCGTTACCGATGTGGACGTTGTTGCCGACGTTCACATTTTGGCCAAAGGAGCAGTTCTCGCCAATCACCGCACCCTTCTGGATGTGGCAAAAATGCCAAATCTTCGTCCCTTTGCCAATGGTGACGCCATCGTCAACATAACTACTTTCGTGTACAAAATAAAGTTTCTCCATGCCTGCCAAAGAAATTATTCCCAACCCGAAGCCAGCACATCGGCGATGTGGATGACCCTGATGGGTAGGTTTTCTTGTTCGATATAAGATTTCTGGTGCATCAGGCAACTCATGTCGGTAGAGACGATGTATTCCGCTCCCGTATTCAACGCATTTTTGACCTTGTGTGCAGCCATACCCACCGCAACCGGCTCATGTTCCATTTGGAGCGAAAGGTCGGCACCGCAGCACAGGTCGGTCTGATTCATCTCAATAAGTTCCAAGCCTTTAACCTTGGAGAGCAGTTGTCTTGCTTCCTTTCCCAGACCCATACCCCGTAGCGCGCTACAACTGTCGTGGAAGGTCACCTTATGCGGAAACACAGCCCCAAAGTCTTCAAAATGCAACTGGTTGACCAAAAAGTCAGTCAGTTCATAGATATTGGCAACCAATTTCTTGAAATTCAAGTGATTGGATGTGTTGAAAAACAATTTCGGGTAATACTTGCGGATGTAATGCACACAAGCGGCCGATGGAGCCACTGTCGGCACATTGCACGAGAAATCGTCCAAGAACTTGTCGCCCAATTCCTGCGCTTCCTCCACATAACCAGCATTGTACGCAAAACGGCCACAGCAAGTCTGCTCGGGATTGTAGTCCACCTCAACGCCAGCGCGACGCAACACTTTCATGGTGTTGACCGCCACTTCTGGGAAGAACTGGTCGATGAGACATGGTACAAACAACTCTACTTTCATAATGCCATTGCAAAAAAGCGCGCAAAAATAGTAAAAATATCCATACGCGCTTAAAAATTAGCCTCTTTATCCAATGATTCTGTTTCAAAACCAACGTATGGGGGGGGGGGGGATAAATTATTGAATATCAATTTATTATAAATCAACAAATTAACACTCAATGCGTATCATGAAGAAAAGACGCGTCTTCCCAAAAACGAGGATAGGATTTTTCCACCACTTCAGGATGGTCGAAAGTGATTGGACCATAAAGCAATGCAAGCGGTGCCAAAGCCATGACGACTCGGTGATCGTTGTGGGCACAAAAATGCAATGGATGACTGCCCAATTTAGCCAATTCAGTCTGCATGGCTTCCACTCGGTCAGACTCTTTCAGGCGCAGGTTTTCTATACCAGTAAATTGCACTTCGACTTGTAATCCAGCGCAAGTAGCGGCTATGGTCGGATAAAGGTCAGGACAATTCGTGAAATCGAAGGAAAGTGGTTGCTTCGCATAAGGCTTTTTGGCCAAGATGAGGCCGTCTTCAAACGACGTTGTGCACACACCAAATGACTTCATCCATTCCGCAATGATAGAGTCGCCTTGAAGCGATGGCAAAGACAAACCGTGCAATCGGATTTCACATGCTTCGCTGAACGCCGCTATTTCGTACCAATACGAGGCTGCGCTCCAATCGGAAGAAACCGCAAAACTCGTTGGTTGATAAGGTTTTGTATTGACTTTTACCATCCTTCCACTTCGTTCCACATCCGCGCCGAAATGCCGCATCATGGCCAAAGTCATGTCAAGATAAGGCATGGAATTAAGCTCTCCGAGCAGTTCCAATTCTAGGCCCTTGGGAAACATTGGCGCAGCCAACAGCAAGGATGACGCAAACTGACTACTTTGGGTCATATCAATTCCGACTTTCCCGCCTTGAATGGGTTTGCCGTGGATTTGCAACGGCAGGAAATCTTGTTTTTCAACGTATTGAATGTCAGCACCTAACTTGATTAAAGCATCAACCAATGGTTTTATGGGACGTTGCTTCATGCGCTCCGTGCCAGTCAAGAGCCAAGTGCCTTCGTGACAAGCCAAATAGGTTGTCAGGAAACGCGCCGCCGTACCACAGTCAGCGATGTCGATTTGCCGTGAATAGATTCGCTTCGGATTTTGTAAGCATGTCATACCGAACGACGAAGGAGCGAGTGTATCTCTGCTTACAAAATCCTCGGAATGACATTCACGGCAAAAAGCCAATGATTGACAAAGTATCTTCGTATCCTGTGCATCCGAAAGATTCTGGAAATCAGCGTCAAAACCACCATACGCCGCAATCATCAAAGCACGGTTACTTTCGCTCTTGCTGGCAGGCAGTCGGATGTCGCAATGCAGTTTCATCGGCGCGACACCTTATTTAATATATAATACAAAGACGCTTTCACCAGTTCAGGTTCTACTTCCACATCCCAAACGGGCTTCCCAACCGCCTCAAGTAGAACGAATTGCGGTTTTTCACCTTTGTTTTTCTTGTCGAGAACCAAATATCTCAAAATGGCTTCTACATCGGCTTCGGTCAAGTTCAATTCTGCTTCGGAAAGTAGCATCGGAAGTTGTTTCTCATAATTTAGCAACACCTTTTCGTCGAGGCTGCACTGCTTCACCGAAAGCCACAAAGCCGCAGCCATACCCAATGCCACCGCCTCACCATGCAACAGAGGATAGTCCGTTGTCAAACAATGGCTTTCGATGGCGTGACCCAACGTATGACCAAAGTTCAAAATCTTTCGCAAGCCTTTTTCCATCGGGTCTTGTGCCACAATTTCTCGCTTGATTTCGCCGCATTGCGTTATGTATTGCTGATAGTTTTCCAAATTGACATTCAGCAAGTTGGCATCAGCGATAAAACCATATTTCAGCATTTCGGCCAAGCCAGAAAGCAGTTCCCTTTCGGGCAAAGTTTCTAAAAATACAGGGTCGACGATGACCACTTCTGCCTCGGCGAAAGTGCCGATTTGGTTTTTGCCGCCGCCGAAATCAATGCCCGTCTTCCCTCCCATTGCCGCATCAACCATCCCAAGCAAAGTCGTGGGAATGTTGATAAACTTGATACCACGCTTGTAGGTAGAGGCCGCAAAGCCACCCAAATCAGTAATTACGCCGCCACCAAGGTTGACTAACAAGGCGTTACGGTCGGCATGATGCTTCAACAAGGTCTTCCAAATCCGTTGGACAGTTTGCAGGTTCTTATGCTGTTCACCTGCACTGATGACGATGTCAACCGCTGCATCGCAATGCAGCCAATGGGCCACTTCGGGGAGCCAAAAGGGTGCTACATTCTCGTCTGTCAGGATGAAGACTTTTGAGGCTGTGGTAATCGTATTTTTTAATTTATCGCTCATGCTCCAATCAGTTCACAACTAATCTCACGTTCATCATCGGTCGCACCATGGCGAATCTCCACACGGATGTACTTTTCAGGCATCAACGGCTCAATCATTTCAGGCCACTCGATGAGACAGAGGTTACCGCTGTCGAAATAGTTCTCGAAACCGATGTCGTAGGCTTCCTCAATCTTCTTAATGCGGTAAAAATCAAAATGATAGACCGACTCGCCCTCTTCTGTGACATACTCATTGACGATGGCGAAAGTCGGGCTGTTCACCTCGTCAGTAACGCCCATTCGGTGGCAGAGGTTCTTAATTAAGGTCGTCTTGCCCGCGCCCATTGAGCCGTAAAAGGCAATGATGTCGGCCTCGTTGCGCATAGAGTGCAAATAATCAGACACTTCTGACAACTGCTCCACTCCAGATATATGAAACTCTTTTTTCATCATTTCGCTGTCAAATGGATTACAGGTATCAGCATTTCACTCATGGAGATACCACCGTGTTGGAAGGTGTTGCGGTAGTAACTCACGTAATAGTTGTAGTTGTTCGGGTAGGCGAAGAAGTCGCTCTCGCCAGCAAAGACGTAAGTTGTACTCAAATTGACCTTTGGCAGGAAAATCTTCTCTGGGTCTTTCACCTCAAAGACTTCTTTCGGGTTGTATTTCAAGTTCTTGCCGTACTTGTAGCGCAAGTTAGTATTTACCTCGCGGTCGCCTAGGATGCGGACGGGTTTTTCGACGTAGGTGGAGCCGTGGTCGGTGGTGATAACCATGTCGCAGCCCTTCTCAGCGATGAAACGCATCATGTCGAAGAGGCTGGAATGTTCGAACCAAGAATACATCAGTGAGCGGTAAGCTTCCTCGTCGTCGGCCAGTTCGCGGATGATTTCCATCTCCGTGCGAGCGTGTGAGAGCATGTCGACGAAGTTGTAGACGATGACATTCAGCTTGTTTTGCATCAGGTTCGACATCTGCTCATAGAGTTTCTTGCCCGCCTGTAGATTCAACACCTTATTATAAGAGTACTTGATGTTCTTGCCGAAGCGCTTCAGCTGTTCGCCCAACAATTCACCCTCGTATTGGTTCTTCGTGCCTTCGTCCTCCTCGTCGACCCACCATTTTGGATAGCGGCGGCGGATTTCTAAGGGCATCAGTCCAGCAAAGAGCGAGTTACGGGCATATTGCGTGGTGGTCGGCAGGATGCTGTAATACACATCGTCGGCCTCCACGCGGAAATGGCTTTCAATCAGCGGTTGGATGGCTTTCCATTGGTCGTAGCGCAGGTTATCGATGACGATGAGGAACAGCGGTTTGTCGCTGGCATCAAGTCGGGGTATCACCTTATCGCGCACTACGGTATGCGACATCACAGGCTTCTCGGACTTGCCTTGAATCCAGTCCACATAGTTCCGTTCGATGTAGCGCGTGAACTGAGTGTTGGCTTCCTGTTTCTGGTCGGCGAGGATGCTCTTGATGCCTTCGTCGGTGGATTTTTGCAGCTCCAACTCCCAGCGTACCAAATTCTTATAGAGTTCAACCCACTCGTCGAAGTTCAGGCTGTTGTTGAGGTCCATGCTGATTTTGCGGAACTCCTGCTGGTAGCCCATCGTGGATTTTTCGTCGCGGAGTTTTTTGTTCTCGAGATTGCGTTTCAGTGAAAGCAGAATCTGGTTCGGGTTCACGGGCTTGATGAGGTAATCCGCTATGTTAGAACCGATTGCGTCTTCCATTACACGTTCTTCCTCGCTCTTGGTGATCATCACCACGGGCAGATTAGGATGTTCGCGCTTGATGACTTCGAGGGCTTCGATACCCGAAACGCCTGGCATTTGCTCGTCGAGGAACACGATATCGAAGGGCTGTTGGCGCACCAACTCGATGGCATCGGAGCCGTTGTTGGCCGTAACTACCTCATAGCCTTTCTGTTCCAAAAAAATAATATGGGGCTTCAGGAGATCAATCTCGTCGTCGGCCCAAAGGATTGTCGTTTTGTCCATAGTCGTAATGTTTATGGATGTAAAACGTGAAAATAGACTATTTGTTATAATATGGTGAACTTTTTTGGTTGGTTTCAGAAAGCATAGATACACTCATCCTTCTGCCCATGTCATTCCGAGGCCAGAGGCCGAAGCGAATCTATGGGCAGAAGGATTCGGTATGACATGCTTTCTGAAAAAAACACTATTTTTGCGGCAAATTTTACGGCCAATGGCACTTCCCAACAAAAAGAAAATTTTCAACGACCCGATCTACGGCTTCGTCAGCATCCCCGACGAGCTGCATTTCGACATCATCGAACACCCTTATTTCCAGCGACTTCGCCGCATCAAGCAGGTCAGCATGACCAATATGGTGTATCCTGGAGCCAACCACACCCGTTTCGCGCATAGCCTAGGCACCATGCACCTCATGCGGCGCGCCATCCAACTGCTGCGCGGCAAGGGTTACGACATTAGCGACGAAGAACTTGAGGCGGCATCTTTGGCCATTTTGCTCCACGATAGTGGTCACGGGCCGTTTTCGCACACCTTGGAAAATAGTATCGTGCAAGGCGTCTCACATGAGGAACTCTCGTTGATGGTGATGCAGAAGTTCAACGAAATCCACGGCGGGCGACTCGACATGGCCATTCAAATGTTCAAAGGAGAATATGAGAAAGGTTTTCTCTCGAAGCTCATTTCCAGTCAATTAGATGTTGACCGCATCGACTACCTGAAGCGCGACAGTTTCTTTAGCGGTGTGGCCGAAGGCAGTGTGAACGCAGAGCGCCTGTTAGAGATGATGGAAGTCGTTGGGAATGAGCTCGCTATCGAGGCAAAGGGCATCTATTCCGTGGAGAGTTTCTTGGTGGCGCGGCGCATCATGTATTGGCAGGTGTATATGCACAAGGCGGTGTTGAGTGCCGAGTATATGCTACGCAACATCCTGAAACGCGCCAAGATGCTCAACCAAGAGCGCGATTTGTTCGCCACTCCTGCCCTGTCGTTCTTCCTGAAGAATCCTCATCCTTTCACCGATGGCCACGACCCCGATTTCGTCCTCGGCAAGTTCTGCCAACTCGACGACTTCGATGTGATGACCGCCGTAAAAGTCTGGCGCGACGACGAAGACCGTGTCCTCTCCGAGCTATGCAGACGCCTGACCGACAGGCATTTGTTCAAAATCGAGATGCGCGAAGGAGAATTTGAGCCAAGTTATATTGAAGAGATTCGCAACAAGATTGCCCAATTGTATGGTTGGTCTTTGGAAGAAGCGGATTTCATGCTGTTGCAGGGCGTTTCGTCGAACCACGCCTACCATCCCAAGAAACCAGCCATCAACATTTTATATAAGGACGGCACCATGAAAGACATCAGCGAGGCCTCCGACCAACTGAACATTTCGGTGCTCTCGCAGCCTGTGGTGAAGCATTTCATTTGTTATCCGAAGGAGTTGAGGCAATAAGCCAACGATAGAATTTTGCTCTATCTCCTTCTCAACAATGGACCTTCTCTATATGGTCTGTCTTGATTCACATAATGTCTCGAATATGAATGGTCATGTTCGTACGATAATCTCCGCAGATACGCCTTCTCAACATAATTCTGGGCATACTCATTCTCATAAACAAACGCATCAGCACTCAATTCCACAATCTGAAGTGTAAAAGCTCGTCCATCTTCCATATTCATATTCAAAATGAAACTTTCGGAAGCAAAAGAATAGGTAAAAGCTGTCACCACCGTAGTGTCCGGACAAACAATGAAACTATCATAAGTGAATGTTTCAGGATTCCAATCTATCCAGATAGTATCAATGGAACTATCACGCATCTCACCAACATTGTCTTCCCCGAAAACCAACTGAATACCATTGTCAATGTCATTCGGGTCATAAGTATATGTATCCAATGTATATGAAATTGGATTGCCTGCATAGTCGGTATTATAATAGTCGATTTTTTCAACACCCCAAGTGCCAATAAATACATGTTCCGCCTTTTCGACCATTATGGCAACTAAATACTTGGCTTGCGATCCATCTTCTGCAGTCACCGTGTAGGTTACAGGATTCGTGAAGTCGGTGGCCATGCCCGAAGCTGGGTCAATGCTTGCTCCTTCAGATATTATGATAGTGGGCACCAAAGCAGAGACATCGGTACCAAAAGGCACCTCTGCAACAATATTCTCACCGTCAATTGATGCCTCCACATTAGGAGATACGAACCTAAACGAAAGGATTTCTTTTTCACTGCTTTTTTTCTGGCAACTCGACAATACCATCAAGATTGTCACAATAATGATTGAAAAACTAACTCTTTTCATAATTTACCTAATTTTTATTCAAAACCACAATGATTCAGTATTTGCTGCAAAAATAATCATTTTCGAAAAAATGGCTATTTTTGCAAGCTAAATTTTGAAATTTGTGATCTACCCCGACAACTTTGAGCATAAAATCGGTTTCAAACGCATCCGCGAGATGCTTTGTAGCTTCTGCATCAGTCAGATGGGCTTGGAGAAGGCTGACGCGATGGCTTTCTCCAACGACAAGTCCTGCATCGTCAAGAGCTTGGAGCAGACCGAGGAGTTTCTGCGCCTGCTGCAAACGGGCGTGCCTTTCCCCGTGCGCGACTTCCACGACCTGCGCGAGGCCTTCCACCAAATACAAATCGAAGGCACCTGCCTCAGCGTGGAGGATTTGTTCGCCTTGAAGCCTTCGCTCAATGTGCTCGAAGCCATCCTGCGTTTCGGGCGTTCAGAGAGTGCCGCCGAGTTTCCACGGCTCAAGTCGCTGATTGAGAACATTTTCATCGAGCGGAGCATCTTCACCGAAGCCAACCGCCTCGTCGACGACAAGGGCGAAATCCCCGACAACGCCTCCACCGAATTGCTGGAAATCCGGCAGAGCATCCGCCGCAAGCAAGGCGGCATCGAGAAGCGCATCCGACAAATCATGGGCGACGCCAAGACTGCGGGCTGGGTCGACCCGAAGTCGGAAATCACCATCCGCGACGGGCGTTTGGTCATCCCCGTGAAGGCCGGCGACAAACGTGCCATCCGAGGCTTCATCCACGACGAGTCGGCCACGGGACAGACCGTCTACATCGAACCCGCCG
>ERZ809497.53-NODE-53-length-11088-cov-5.919514_pt1 | contig 11088 bp, 6 predicted proteins | sample MGYA00521237_ERZ809497 | MGnify/ENA primary metagenome ERZ809497 (study PRJEB31581, sample SAMEA3312976) | metagenome | study: EMG produced TPA metagenomics assembly of the PRJEB8939 data set (Metagenomic analyses of Rumen microbiomes reveals... | reverse complement strand
GCTAGTCACAGCCTCTCCGTCAGCGTTGATGGCCTGGGTTGGGGCGGCGCCAATGGTGGTGATGTGGACAGACGGTTTACTTCTCCTATGGAGTACTCTCACATCTTTCGTCAAGAAAACAGCAACAGTTCCATAGGTGTAGAAGGTGAAGTCGTATACAACCGTCCTTATTCCGAGAATGGCGAAATCTCGGTGGGCTACACCATAGGGTATGACCCTGAGCATCAGTATCTGAAAACCGACTCGTTGGTTGGAGAAGAGTGGGTGAACGATGTCTACCGTTCCTACAGGGCCAACTTCACCAAACTGAACAACGAGGCTTTCGTTACCTTGCAGCACAAGTTTGGCGGGTTTACCGTAAAGCCGGGTGTACGTTTCGTCAGCGAACTGGTCAGCGGTGAATATCCCTATACCTTCCCTGGCGACACCACCGATTATGATTTCTCAAAGCATTTCTTTAGCGTCAGGCCGTCGCTGCATCTCTCGTATCGCACCAAGTCCATGCACAACTTCAAATTAAGCTACACGATGCGCATCGCTTCGCCCGAGGCAGAGCAGTTGAGCAAATTCCCCTTGTATCACATGGACAATTACAGCACGGGCAATCCTGACTTGGAGCGTATCTATACCCATTCCGTCGAGGCTGGCTGGACCAAGTATTGGGACAAGTTCGGCTCCATCGGTCTGTCGGCCTACTATCGCGGCAAGACCAACGAAGTCAACACAATACAGCTTTCCGAGTACCATTGGCTTTACGACCGTATTGTGAAGTATTCCTATCCTGTCAACGTGGGACAAAGCCACACCACGGGCTTCGAATACAACATGATGTATCGTCCGAGCGGCTTCTTCAACCTGCGCTTCTACGCCAACCTGTATGACTCCTATATCTATACCGAATACGACGGCCAGCCGTATGAATTCAACAAATGGTCGTACAGCTTCCGTCTGAATCTGTGGGCCAAGCTTTGGAACAAGTTGGAGGTGACGGCTTCGGGTTATTATAGTTCCCCGACGCAATACCTGTTTGGCGAACGCCATGCCCGCTACGGCATCAACGCCGGTTTGCGTGCCGACTTCTTCGACCGCAAACTGTCGGTCTATGTCAACGCCAACGATATCTTCAACTGGAACAGCTTCGGACAGAGCAGCTACAGCCCCTATGTGCAGTCCGACTCCAACTACAAGTTCAACAGCCGCAGTATCGCTGTCGGTCTGACTTTCCGCTTCGGCAAGATGGAGCTTGAGCAACGCGCCCGCCAAGGCGAAGGCGACTCAGGTAGCGCGCCTCAGGGGATGGGGGGAATGTAAGTGATACATCTTCTGAAATATGACAATCCCTCTGCCTCGATTGTGGCGGAGGGATTTCTCATTGATTGGCAGTTTATAAGTGGGCAACTATCATCCACCTACCCTCCTTGCGGCCACCTTCTCGAATGAGAACGCCAAGCGTCTGCATTTTTTTGATATGTCCCTGAACGTTGCGTCGGTCAATACCCAATTGATTCGCCATCTCGCTTATGGTAATCTTTGGATTGGAACGAATCATTTCAAGAATTGCCTTCTGTGTGTCGCCCAATTCCTTTTGTGATGTCTTTTGTGATGTCTTTTGTGATGTCTTTTGTGATGTTTTTTGTGATGTCTTGCCACTATTCACATTCCGACGTTGGAATGTCACTTTCACGCCACCATCCACTTCCTCTATCACCGGCATCGGAAGTCCTTCACTCTCAAAACCCTCACGAATTTTCTTGTAGCCTCGGCCCCAGGCATCGATGAAACCCGCCTTGAAGAAAGCATTGGCTATGTTTCTGTTGCGAGGTCGCGACGAGTGTTGCTCCAATAGTGTCTCAGTGGTAAATCCAGCAGGTAGTTCGCCCTCATTCCAAATCTCGCAATAGTCATCCCACACCCGCATTTGGATATGGACTCCAGTATAGTCTTTATGGATGATGGCATTATAGAGAATCTCGCGCAATGCCTCTTCTGGAATTTCAAGTTTCTCTATACGGTTCATCCCTTTGAAGGTAATAGGCATTGTTAGATATTTCGACTTCAACATCTCAACCACCCTATCGGCCATTTGAATGATATTGCCCTCAATCACATCTTGTGTTATCAGGTTGGCTTCACTGCCACTGAAACGGCCGATCTTGAATTGCACACTTGTAAAATAACGCTGTGGATTCTTGGCAAACAACAGGAGCGCAGCATTTTTGAGTTTGCCTTCATCATTAATGAGATTCAGATTCTCAAGGAGCACCTCAATAGGTTCGTTCCGTTCCTCATCGGTTATTCGCCCGTTCTCAAATCCTTTTCTTAAGAAGTAATCTATTGCAGACTTATCCAAATCATCTATTGTTGCCCGTTCGTGAGTCATGTCGTCCCACGACCGCCCCATCTTCTTCAGCACAAACTGCTGTAGTGCCGGTCCTCGCAATTCCTGCATGGTGCTACCCGAGCGGTAGTAATACTTGCCCTTATAACTGATAGGAATGTTGCTAGGTTCCACCGCCACTTCAATATACTCCAACCCGTCCAGTTCAAGGAGGTTCACATCCGCTACAATACCCATAGTGGTGACAATTTTGTTGGGAATGTCTTCCATCAGCCGATCCACATTCTCCAGCCCAATCACCTCATGGTCATCGTTCACGCCAAAATACATGACCGCCCCCTGTGCATTCGCAAAACCACAAATCCACTCTAAGTATTTATCGTGCCAGTTGCACTTGTACTCAATGTTCTGGCTCTCTTGCTTTCATTTTTGCCATATTCTTCTAACGTCTTTTTCAATTCATTATTACATCATACATCTTATATAGTATTCAGAAACCGAAAATCTTTAGCATCGTTTGCTCAACACCAAGTTCGCCAAACACACTGCATATTCCGTTTCAGAATCCTTAGGCTTCCAAGCCAACGTATAACTCACCTTGGCACTAACCACTTCATAGCCTTTGTCCGTCCATGCTTTCAGTTTGTCTTTTCCGGATGAAGATAACGCAACAATATTGAGGCCTTGCTCATTCAGTAAATAGCCGTCTTTGTATCGCAGGCCATCTCCACTCCTAAGGCGAAGCACCAAATCCTTGCGCCCTTTGAAGAAATCAAGCCAAACATCGTGCATGTCCAAGGCAATCGATATTGACGAATACTCAACGGGAGGATTTGTAACAAGAAAAAGGTTCTGCTTGGCACGGGTTAGCCCCACATAATAGGCACGCATATCTTCAGCATCCCTCCTGTCGGGCACGGGTGACAAAAGATAAACGTTGTCGAATTCGCGACCTTTTGCCTTATGAATGGTACTCACAAATACAGACTTGTCATCAGCAGCGATGAAATCTTCTATGTTCGATTCGAAGATGTATTCAAGCAGGTCGCTACGATAATAAAACTTGTGGGTCATTTCAAAGTCGGAAAAGAATTGCTTTAGGACACTCAGGCAAGTGCTTGATGCATACATTTCAAGCGTGCGCTGTTTAGCCTCCTGCCAACTTTCTTTTGATATGGCCACTTCGTCACTATCTCCAAGCTGTTTTAAGAAATAACGCACTTCTGCAAGGTTGCCAAACCGAAATCCACCCATCGATTGGGCAACAGTAGCATGTAGGCCACGGCGTTCCAATTCGTAAGCCACCTGCATGGTTTCTTCATTGGTACGAGTTAGTATCGCCGTTCTTCCTTGAACTTTTATTTCGGCATCGAGCAACGATTTCAATGCTATCACTTTGCCCACTTGTCCCGTGACCGACCGGATAAGAGATGTTTTCATGCGATCAGGGATGCGCTGCACGAAACGGTTGGCACAGTCAACAACAGCACTCGACGACCGATAGTTGTCCGTCATCTCATATAACCTAGCTCCTGCTTGGCTGACAAACGACTGCATGTATCTGGAATCGGAACCACGGAAAGCATAGATATTTTGGTCGTCATCGCCCACTGCAATGACACGCATCTCGTCGTTCTGCTGCATTAAAGCCCTAACTAGTCGAAAGTCGTCAACACCCATATCCTGAGCTTCATCAATAACCAATACACTCTTGGCTATCTTCGACTGTTCCACCTCACCATTTTCAATCATCTCGGCAGCATGACGCACCACATCTTTTGCCTCGTCCAGACTACCTTGTTTGCCTATGAGGTCAAAACTATAAGAGTGGAAGGTCTTAATTTCTACATAGTGGGCTGCATTACCGACCAAATCAATTAGACGTTTCTTGAACTCCGTAGCCGCTGCCCGCGAGAAGGTAAGCATCAGCAACTGCTCATGCTTCACATCTTCCAACAACAAAAGCGAAGCGAGTTTATGCACCAACACTTTCGTTTTTCCGCTTCCGGGTCCGGCTGCCACCACAATATATTTCGACTGTTTATCGTCGATAATCTCACATTGGCGATTGGAGAGCTCGCCAAATAGTTTGTTGTATTTGGCTGGTGTGATATTCTTGTCAATCTGGGCACGTCGTTCTTCCTTGAAATACTGATTGATGAACTTGCGGAAGTCCATCGTGAAATAATCGCTGACAAAACGCAGTGCCGCATTGTAGTCTCGTACCATTAGGTTGGCATATTCGCCCACAATATGAATCTGGCGTATGCGTTGCTTGTAGAATTCATCCAACAAGCGGTACTGTTCTTTGCCGTATCGAGTGCGTCGGTCGGCAATACGGCCAATCTGCATAGTGTTGTAGATAACAATAAAACCACCTTCTATTTTCATCAACTCAGTCTTGGTGAGATAAAGCAAAGCCTCCTCGATATCTGCAATGGTGGGCTTATTCTGGTCAGAAAACATCGATTCTTGCTGGTTGGCAATGAACTGTTTGAGCAATTCCACTATGGATAAGTTGACCAACGTTATCTCTTTAGTGTTGTCTCGACTGGCATTGAGCGTATCTACAATAAAGTGGCAAATCTCCATGCGTCTTTCAAAGCGAGCCCTCGTGACTTCCTGCGAAGCCTGCAAACGGATACTCACGGTGCCGCTGAAGCTATGTTCCTGTTTGTGGATATAGCCCTTTAACGACAGAAAATGAAGCAGCATCCTCAGTCTTTTGATGTTTGAATAGGTCAAGCCCGCCTTTTGAGCCTCCTCATTCAGTTCTTTGTAGTTCACTCTTTGTGCTTCTTCACCAAAACGTTGCAAGAGGAATTGCTCTAACTTTAATATAATGTCAAGATTGCGTTGGGATGTACTCTTGGAAATCCATGCCTGCATGTCGCGACTGTCTGCCAACAAGCCTTCCTGCCGCATCAAGTTAATGTTTCGAATCACCGTTGCCTTGCTTAATCCAAGAATATCAGCCAGATAATCGACACGACTTTCCGCTTCTACACCACGACCTTCGGCAGTCGCATGAGCACTGATAAGCGACTTGATGATACGGGCAGCATCCTCACGTGATTGCTCATCAAAGAGCGATGACAGCGTCAGCTTCTGACGAGCATCATCCATATTCTTCACAGCAATACCTGTTGCAAAGACATGGGGAGAGTTGCTGCCTCGTTGGATGTATCCTGCATCTTCCAATGCTGCGATGGCTGCCTTCACGCGCGTCTCTATGTCTTCTACCTCATCGCCCCATCCCGCTTGACGGGCAATGTCCAACGGCGAACAGCTCACCTGATCACGTTTGGCTGTAAGGTCTTTGATGGCTTTCCAGACCTGCTGGATTTCACTGATGCTCAACTTGGTCTGATTGAGGAGCATGAAATGCTTGTCAAGGTCATTGTCATCATAAAGCACGAAACATTCAGCCTGCATCTGTGGGTCGCGTCCCGCCCGGCCAGCCTCTTGCACATAGTTCTCCAACGAGTCGCTTATGTTATAATGCACCACAAGACCTACATCTTTCTTATCAACGCCCATTCCAAATGCAGAAGTGGCCACAATCACCTGTGCCTCGCCATTCATAAAGGCATTCTGGTTCTTTACCTTCTCAGCCGCTTCCATCTTGCCATTGAAAGGCAATGCCCGTATGCCGTCTTTTACCAAATGCTCTGCCAATTCGCGAGTGTTGCGTGTGCGCGACACATAGACAATCGAGGGACAATTATGGCCAAGTATAAGCGATCGCAATAGGTTATATTTCTCTTCGGGCGTATCCGCATGGAGCACAGAATAGCGAAGATTTTTCCTTTCCGCATTGGCTGCAAAGATCTTTAGTTCCAATCCCAATTTCGACCTAAAGTAATCGCAAATATCGCTGATTACCTTTTGCTTGGCTGTTGCCGTAAAACACGAGACTGCTATGGGATGCCCCAGATGTTTCTTTTCTTGCAATTGACGAATGAAATCACCAATATACAGATAGTCTACCCGAAAATCATGTCCCCAAGCTGAAAAACAGTGCGCTTCGTCAATCACAAATCGTTCAACATTCCTACCTATCAACAGTCGTTCTATAGTCTTGCTACGCAACATCTCGGGGGCGATATAAAGGATGTTCGCCGTTCCTTCAGCCACCTGATTGATAGCCACAGCACGTTCAATAGGATCCAATAGACCATTGATAGTTACAGCCTCGCTAATGCCTCGGGCAGCTAAGTTATCCACCTGATCTTTCATGAGCGACTGCAACGGTGAAATCACCACGGTCAGCCCATGCGCGTTGCGGCCAGCCATCAATGCAGGCAGTTGGAAGGTAAGACTCTTACCGCCTCCTGTTGGGAATATCGTCAGCAACGATTCTCCGCGAATGGCTGACTCTACTGCTTGTTGCTGCATAGGTACTCCGTCAAAGGTGCGGAAATCATCATAGCCGAAGAACTCTTTCAGACCGCTATGAGCATCTACGCGCCTATGACAATAATCACAATCACCGCACGATGTATTGCATAGCATGTTCATCACATTGACCACCTGAGGGTAGTTCCGATTCACCCAAGCAGGAGTGATGGAGAAAATGTCATCAACACCAATTACAGCCAAACAATATGCTAACTCTATGGGATATTGTCTTACCAATGTATCAAAATCCGCATGGCTACATACTTTGCCCTCAAACTCATTTAGAATCAATTGGCCCAAATTAGGCTGGACTCTTAGGATTCTGCCCAACAATGTTTGTTGAGAAGACGAAGAATACTCAATATATCTGAAGAATCCCTTAAATTGTTCCGTACCATGCAGAAGCTGATAGTAGATTTCCTGTTTATCAGACGATAATTGATCCCAAGCTACAACTTCGTCATTCAACAAATCGCGAGCCTTCATGGAATCATTCACGGGATTGTTCAGTTCATCCACCTGTAACTTGTCATCCTTCACCAGATGGTGATAAGGCCGTTTAGGAAACAATAGAGGCGACAGCACCAAAGTGTCAACAATAGCGGGATTCCCCCTCAAAGGAGTATATTTCAGATCATGATTGACGATATTATGCCCACAAACCGTGTCGCACTTTGACACGAAGACATCGAAATCCGCCTTGGAACGAGAGTGCAAAACGGCACCATCTTCCCTCACTGCCCCATAATCCTCAACTTTTTTGGTATGGGGGTTAACCTCTGTATCAATAAATACTATCATCTGTTCATTAGTTCTTAATTTCTTTACATCCTTCTCCCATTAACTATTATCATACATGCTCCCATCGCCCGACCCAATCGTACCACTCAAAAAAGACACAAATGTACGCTTTTTTCCGAAATTAGCGCCCAATCGAAATATAATCTTCTCAAACAGCCCATCCTCTTCTTGGTATCTTCTTACCTCCTTTTTACCTTCGAGTCTTTCCAACTAATTTTGGCAAGGTCGATTGCCTAAGACATAAAACTCACCCATTTTTCAGCCCAACTCTCGTCAAAATCTCAGATTTTCACCCCAAAAAAGCCCGAATTTCACCACAAATAGCCGATTTTCGCCACAAAAGCCCGTTTTTGGACACATTTTCCACACGGCGTGACACGATGCTGTACTTTTGCGGCGTTTTAGAAACATCGAAAACGAGTATCAACTTTAATCGAATCAAAATGAAAATCATTGGAACAGGAAGCGCAGTACCGAAACTTACGGTCACCAACGACGACTTGGCCACTTTTTTGGACACCAACGACGCTTGGATCTCGTCCCGCACGGGAATCCAAGCCCGTCACCTATTATCAACCGAATCTTTATATGACTTGGCCGTTGAGGCCGCCAGCAAGGCTATCAAGGCCTCGGGGCTCCGTCCCGACCAGATAGACTTCCTTTTGGTCTCGAATGTGGCTAACCAGCATGTTACTCCTGGCTTGAGTTGCATCATCCAGAAACGCATCGGCGTCACCTGCGCGGGTCTCGACATCAACGTGGCTTGTGCCGGCTTCGTCAACGCCCTAATGCTGGCCGACAGCATGATTAAGGCGGGTCACGCCAAGAATATATTAATTGTATGCGCCGAGGAACCCACCAAATACTGCAACTGGCACGAACGCGACTGCAGCGTGTTGTTTGGTGACGGTGCCGGTGCGGTGGTGCTGACCGAAGGCACGGCGTTCAAGGACGTCAAACTCACCATGATTAGCGACCGCGACGTGCTGTACTACGAACGCGGCATGGAAACCACACCTTTTGAACAGCATTATACGAAAGGTCAACCCTTAGTGATGAAAGGCAAAGAGCTATTCAAGACCGCCGTCACCGAATCAGCTAAAGACATCCAAAATGTGCTGGATTACAATCATTTGACCAGTGACGACATCGATTGGTTCCTGCTGCATCAGGCCAACAAGCGCATCATAGAGGGCATCCGCCATATCATCGGTGGCCCCGAGGAGAAGTATCCTACCACCATCGAGAAATACGGCAACACCTCGTCGGCAAGCATCCCAATTATGCTGGATGAGATGTTGAGAGACAACAAAATCAAGGCTGGCGACAAGATCATCATGAGTGCCTTTGGCGCAGGGTTTGTGTCGGCGGCTTGCCTTTGGGAATGGGAATAACAAGTAAAAAGCAGAAAGAAATGAATACAAGAAGAGTAGTGATAACCGGCATGGGCGCCATTTCGCCCATTGGCAACGACCTGCCGACCATTTGGAAAAACCTGATGGACGGCTATTGCGGCATCGACTTCATCAAGGCGTTCGACACCACAGACCTCCCCGTAAAGATTGCCGCCGAACTGAAGGACTTCGACCCCGAGGCTTGCGGCGTCGACAAGGCTTTCGTCAAACGTAACGACCGTTTCGCCGTCTATACACTGGCTGCAGCCTATCAAGCCATGAAAGACAACGAGAACATGCAGATGGATCCGAGTCGTTTGGGCGTGTATGTGGGCTCCGGCATCGGCGGTTTCGACACCATCATGAAAGGCATCAAGACTTTCTATGACGAAGGTCCGCGCTGGATTTCACCCCTGATGATTCCTACCATGATAGGCAACCAAGCCTCGGGCAGCGTGGCCATCCGATACAATGCACAAGGCCCTTGTGTGCCTATCGTGACGGCTTGCGCCACAGGCACCCACTCCATCGGTGAGGCCTACCGCGCCATCAAGCACGGCTACGCCGATGCCATCATTGCAGGCGGTTCAGAGGCCGGCATCAACCCCGTCTCCATCGGCGGTTTTGCCAACTGCAAGGCCTTGACCAAGTCCGAGGACCCGAAACATGCTTCCTTGCCGTTCAACAAGGACAGGGCTGGTTTCGTCATCGCTGAAGGCTCGGGCATCGTCCTCTTGGAAGAATACGAACACGCCAAGCAACGTGGCGCGAAGATTTACGCTGAACTCTGTGGCTACGGTAACTCGTGCGACGCTTACCATAGCACTGCCCCACGTCCTGATGGCACAACCCAATCGCTGGCCATCAAACAAGCCTTGGACGAAGCCAATTTCAAGGCTGGAGAAAGCCTCTACATCAACGCGCACGGTACGGGCACACCCATGAACGACAGCGGCGAGACCAAGGCCATCAAGATTGCCATGGGCGATGAAGCCTACAAGGCCCACATCAGCTCCACAAAGTCGGAGATGGGTCACGCTCTCGGTGCAGCTGGCGCCATCGAGCTCATTATCAGCGTGATGACTTTGAACAACGGCATTATCCCACCCACCATCGGCTTGGACAACCCCGACCCCGAATGTGACCTCAACTACACACCCAACACGCCCGTCAAGGCCGATTTGGATATTGCCATCTCCAATTCCTTGGGCTTCGGTGGACATAATGCTTGCTTGGCAATCCGTAAGGTGTGATAACACGTAGAGACGCAATGCATTGCGTCTCTACAACAATTCAACGATTAAACATACAACAACACAACAATATGAACAGAGACGAAATCAAACAGTATCTCCCGCACCGCGAGCCCATGCTTCTGGTCGACGAGATGACCCTCGACGAGAACCATGTGGCCCATTCCAAGTACCACGTGACGGGCGAGGAATTCTTCCTGCAAGGCCATTTCCCGGGCGAACCCGTCGTGCCAGGCGTCATCCTTTGCGAGATCATGGCCCAGAGTTGCGCCCTGCTGATGAAGGATGACCTCATCGGCAAACTGACCTTCTACACCGGCATCGACAAAGTGCGCTTCAAGAACAGCGTCAAGCCTGGTGACACCGTCGAGGTGGAAGCCACATTGACCTACCACATGCGCAACATCTACATCTGCTCTGCCGTGCTCAGCGTGGGTGGCAAGATGTGCGTCAAAGGCGAGCTTTCCTTTGCCCTCCTCCCCGACACAAGAAACAAATAAACACCATGGCTACCATTCGAGACAAGACAAGGGCACTGATTTCCTCCAAGATGAAAATCGACGAGAGCGAGATTACGGAGGAAAAGCACCTTTTCAACGATTTGGGTGCCGATTCGCTGGATTTTGTGGAGCTTTCCATGACTTTGGAGCGCGAATTCAACGTGAAGTTCAGTGAAGAGGACATGGCCAATGTCAAGACTGTCGGAGACTTGTATAAACTGATTGAAAAATACACGAAGAAATAATCTTGAAATTTGAAATACTATGGGACTTTTAGACAATAAAGTGGCTCTGATTACCGGAGCCGGTCGTGGCATCGGCAAGGCCATTGCCCTGCGTTTTGCCCAAGAAGGCTGCAACATCGCCTTCACCGATATCGCCCTGAACGATGTCGTCATGGA
>ERZ809497.52-NODE-52-length-11137-cov-5.422667_pt1 | contig 11137 bp, 12 predicted proteins | sample MGYA00521237_ERZ809497 | MGnify/ENA primary metagenome ERZ809497 (study PRJEB31581, sample SAMEA3312976) | metagenome | study: EMG produced TPA metagenomics assembly of the PRJEB8939 data set (Metagenomic analyses of Rumen microbiomes reveals... | reverse complement strand
TGAGCAGTTGGAGAAGAACCTCGCTGCCGAAAAGGACAAAGACTTGCTCAATAACCGCAGGGACATTGAGGAACTGCTGCGCTCCGAAATTGTCAGTCGTTACTATTACCAAAAAGGTCGCATCGTGGCTTCCTTGCAGAACGACCCCGACCTTGATCGTGCCTTCGAGATCCTGCTGAATACCAACGGCAAGGATGAATACCACAGCATCTTGAGCGGCAAGTGATGATCCAGAAGGCCTCCATGCGATTTACCGTGACACAAGCCTACGTGTTGGGCCTGATGATGATGGCTGTGGGTCTCACGCTGTCGCCCTTTCTGATGGGCATGTCGCAGTTCTGGCTGGTCATCGTGTGGATTGTGGATGCAATTGTAAAGAGGGACTTTAAGGAAAAATGGCGCCGTTTTATCCATAACAAGGCTGCTGTTTTGCTCGTCTTGTTCTACCTAATGCATGTCGTTGGCCTATTGTGGACTTCTGATTTCCAGTATGCCATGAAAGACCTCCGCGTCAAGTTGCCGATTTTGGTCATGCCTATTGTCGTTTCGGGTATGGCGCCTTTGGATCGCAAACGCTTTGACCTGCTGATGCTCGTCTACGTGTTGTCAGTCTTCGTTGCCACTATCTTCAGCAGCATCACTTACTGGAAACACGACTATGAGGACGTCCGCGAGATTTCGCATTTCATCAGCCATATCCGTTTCTGCCTCAATATCGTCTTCTGCATTGCCATCATCTTTGGGTACATTGCCAAGACAAAGGTACCTAAACCTGTCGAAGAGCCGACCCGAACAAAGTTTCCTGTTCCAGCTTTCAGCACACGTGTTGCCGTCAACCGTTATCTCCAATACTTTTTGGTTTTTTGGTTTGTATGGCAGATTTACATCTTTGAGTCGTTGTCGGGCTATGTCGTTCTCGTCGCTGTTATTGTGGTGTCGCTGATTTACGCCTTCCTGCAATGGAAAAAGGGCATAGGCTGGCGCATCGGTATTGGCGTTTCTGCTGTAGCGATAATAGTTGTTGGAGCGGTGCTCTTGATGCATTGGGTCAAGCCGTTGCTGGATGTCGCTCCCGTCGATTTTGACACTTTGGAAAAGAAAACTGCCCTTGGCAACGACTACTGGCACGACACCATCTACAATCCCATCGAGGACGGGAAATATGTGGGTTTATATTATTGCCGGACAGAGCTCCAAGAGGCTTGGAATCAACGCAGCGACATGCCTTTTAACGGCACGACTACCAACGGCGAAAACCTTGAGGCAACGTTGGCGCGTTACCTCACTTCCAAGGATTTGCGCAAGGATGCCGAGGGTGTGATGGCCCTTACTGACGAGGACATCCACAACATCGAGCAAGGTGTAGCCAACTACAACAACTGGTGCCATCCTGGACTGCATGCGCGACTGTCAGCGACCTTGTTCGAGTACAACCTTTATCGGCGTTACAACAACCCCAACGGCGGTTCGCTCTCGCAGCGCATTGAATTTACGAGGGCTTCGTTTTATATCATCCGACAACACCCGTGGTTCGGTGTGGGTACGGGCGATGTGCCGCAGGCATTCAGTCAGGCGTATGATGAAATTCATTCACCACTGAAAGAGGAATTCCGTTTCCGCGCTCATAATCAGTACCTTGCCATTGCTGTGGCGTTTGGCTTGGTGGGATTGGCGTTTTTCCTCGTCGTGCTGCTTTATCCTTACTTCTCCTCAAAGAAACACCGCACGTATTTGTACACGGTTTTCCTTTGCATCATGTTGCTTTCCATGTTCCCAGAAGACACCTTGGAAACCCAGGCTGGCGCTTCGCTGTTCGCTTTCTTTGAGGCGTTGTTGCTGGTGGCTCCGTCAACCTGGGTCAGTCGTGAAGCGTAATTACTTCAGCCCAAAAACAAACTGTTTTTCAACGTATTCCCACTGAACCGTGCCAAAGCGAATGAGGTGGGCTAAAAGGGTGATGACCTTGTGTCGGGGAAGCCTGGAATGACGGACGATTTGATTGAGTGTTTGCTGGCCCTGCATTACGTCAAGCAGTTTGCGGATGTCGTCGTTGTAGGTGATTATCGCCCCTTGGGATTTCTGGGATTCTTGCCAGAGGGCGAATAGGACAGGCGAAGCTACGATGTTCTCGTCATGGATTCGGACATAGGCGCGCATATGACCATCCTCGTCTTGAGCACAAACGGGCCTTTTGTCGGAGGGCGGCACCGTGGCCACGACGATGGTGCGTCCCTCGGCGTGGTAGGTGTCGAACCTGACGCTCGCCTCGGGCTGACAGTACTTGTAGGCCGCCTGATGCATCACGTAAATCTCCTCTTCCTTGCGCACACCCGACAAATGCCCATCGTCGCGCACGCCAATAAGCAACCGACCACCGTCAGTATTGGCGAAGGCCGAAACCGACTTGGCCAGTTTGCAGGCATCATCAACCCGATACTTAAAGTCCTGTCGCTGATGCTCGCCCTCGCTGATGAGGTTGAGAAGATAACGCTTGTCGTCCATGGGTCGTCATTTCCCCACCATCACCTTCGAAACAGTCCCTTCAGCAGTCTTGATGAAATACACTCCCTCTGAAAAGTCACTGAAATCAAGCTGATTCACGCCTTTTTTCAAAGGATATGTCCCCATAACGCGGCCTTGGAGGTCGATTACCTCGGCATTTGAGTCGGTTTCAACTTCAATGGTGCATTGTCCCGTGGTGGGGTTGGGCCAGAGATTAAGCCTATGTACTTCGAGTTCAGCAATGCCGACATTGCCTCCATTGCCTTTGGTGAAAAAGTCATGAATGGCGTTAAAGTAGCTGATGTCGTACTGGTTCTCGTTGAGATACCAGGTGTGATTGCCGCCGATGACTTTGATGTGCTGCAGTTCGGCATCACCTTCGTAGGAGTATCGCACAAAACGCAGTCCGTCGTTGTGCAGGTCGGGAAGGGTGTCGATGGTGGGCTCTCCCGTGCAATGGTTGGCGTTTTTCCAGTAGTTGAGGATGGCTTCCACACCCAGACCAAGGTTACTCCCGAAATACTGGGAGTTGCCATCGTAGCCCACTACGGGGTCAGAGGTGCCGTGAATGTGCAGCATCCTGACGGGAGCCACTGCCGTAAATGAAGCCATCGTGTGCGTGATAAGTCCGCTGACGGGTGCGCAGGCTGTGATGCGGTCGCCGTGCTCGATAGCCATGCGGTGCGTCATGAAACCGCCCATTGAGAAGCCCGTGAAAAAGACACTGTCCAAGTCGATGGGATAGTGCACAGCCAGCGTGTCAAGAAGGGCCATCAGGAAGCCCGAATCATCGATATTGCTGTTCGTCAGCGCGGCGTTCCACATGGTGTAGCCGGATTGTGCAAGGGCCTGTGGCACCACCATCATCCAGCCGTACTGGTCTGCGATTTGTTGGAAGTGGAACTCGTTGTCCAATCGGGTGATGTTATCGCCCAAGCCATGCAGGAAATACACGACGGGCATTGCCTCTTTGTTTTGTGTAGGGGTCTTCACTAAATACTCGCGCTGACCGCCTTGCCATTCAAAATATTGAATTTGAGCCTGTACCGATGTCACTGATATCAAGAGCATCAGTAGTAAAAAGCATTTCTTTACCATAATGAGTTTGTTTTTAATAGTTTTCAATTGCAAAAGTAAGACTTTTTCCGTTATTTTGCCGTTAAATCAATACGATATGAATAAGATTCTACTTTTCATCCTCGCCATTCTTTTAGGCGGAACTGTCTTCGGGCAACATACACTCACTTATCATAGTTACGCCAAAGACGTGAAGGACGGTGACACGACCTATATCAGCATTATGGAACATCATGGCTGCTTGAAGGTCAGTAACTTGGGCAATGAGGTGAAGAACCCCATTCCGGGCTACGTCGAAAGCGTCACATACGTCAGCTATAGCGAAGACTCGGTCTACACCGTGCTGCAATACCCCGATGCGAGCTACTATAGTGCATACGCCTTCACGGATAACGACGTCAGCTTTAGTGAGGAAGGTAAGGAGAAAGTACTGGGCTACCCCTGCACGAAATACAAGACCAGCATCAACTCCAACACCATTGAGGTGTGGATGACCGAAAAACAGAGCTTTGAAGCCACACCCATGCCGGGACTGGGTCGATTGAACGGTGTGATGGTGCGTTGCATGAGGAACGGTATCTACGTCACCGACCTGAAAACGGTGGAGAAAATCAAATCGGTGCTGGAACTCATTCCCGAAGACAAAGGCGAGAGAAAGACTTCCCGAGAGTTAAGCCAGCTGCGCAAGGACAAACTTGTGATGCGCATCCCTGTGTTCAAAGACGATCAAATCCATTTTGCTGACTATGAACCTTTTGCAGACGATGTCCCCTTCGATACCACCATCCATTTCAGTCACGGTACGGTAATTGTTAAGCGAGTGAACCTACCGCAACTGCCCGAGCATTACCAACTTTTTGCCGAGCTTCACCAACGCTCCAACGGCGATGCTTACGACCGCACGGCTTCTGTCTTTGTGATTCCAACGGAGAAGGCCCATAGCTTCCTTGACGGTTTGATGCTAGGCATTGAGACACTGCCTGTTTTCGTTGGTCGCGATGGCAAAGAATATCAAGGCATTAAAGCGGGAAACGACTACCTGCCGCCCGTTGAGTTGGTGCGTTTCTTCACCTCGTTTGGCGCAGGCCATTTCAACGACAAGGTGCAAATTGACGGCCTGAAATGGACAAAGGAAAACTATTACAAACAGGAAGTCAGCGAGTTGCGCGACCGTCTACAAGGCGATGTGCTCATCGGGGCTTTCATCGGCAACTACGACAAGGGTGGACATAAGGTTTCTTTGGATATTCTTGCCTATCCTGGCGACTACGAATGGGACGAAACGCCCTGCCGCCAACATTCTGTGCCGTTGTTCAACACTTGCAACGTGATGGAGATGTCGGGGCAGAACTACGGTCGGCTGTTTGCTACGGATAGCCTTGAGGTGACGTTTGAAATTCCCGAAGGCGCTGAAAACCTGCGTCTCCGCTATATCAGTACAGGTCACGGTGGCTGGGGCGGCGGCGATGAGTTCAATCCCAAGGAAAACGCTATCTTTATTGATGACGTAAAGACATTCACCCACACTCCTTGGCGTTGCGATTGTGCTACTTACCGTGACCAAAACCCCGTGTCGGGCAACTTCTGGAACGGTGTCTCTTCATCCGATTACTCCCGCTCTGGCTGGTGCCCTGGAACTGCCACCAATCCCGTTTATTTAGACCTTAACCATCTGAAACCAGGCAAACACACCCTACGTATCGCTATCCCGCAAGGTCAGGACGAAGGCGGCAGTTTCAGCCATTGGATGGTTTCGGGGGTGTTGTTGTATCAAGGAAAACATTGAAAACTAAAGATTTATATAAATTAGCCACGAAACCGCTATGTGGAAAGTACTTTCAGTAGTTTGAAGTGCCATTTTGGTGCTTCAAACTAGCATGTTCTTCTTTGGTCAGTTGGAACATAAAATCTTCTGGGAAACGCTCAGTATTTCGTTTCACCTGCCTATTCATTTGCTTAACTTCGACCTGATAGAGAAAAGCCAAGTCGTGGTCAATCAGCACTTGCTTTCCTTTTAGAGTTACAATTAGTTTTTCAATATCATGTACAATTATTACCGCTGACCGATCATAATATGCAACAGGTTTCAACCGCTGGTTGTAGTTTGCAACTGATTCTATTAGTAGTTTTTCTTTTCAACTTTTTTCTTTGCCATAGCCATCTATTTGACTGCAAAAATATGACAAAAACTCGTAACAAACATTTTTGTTTGGAGATGGTATCTCGTGTTGGTTTTTAGTGTATATTTGTACGCTTTTTTGTGTGGTGCACAAGTGATGCGTATTATACGGTAAAGCTTGATAGAACAAAGATATGTCAACCCAACAAGAGCGTGCCGAGTTGTACAAGACAATATGGAAAATAACCAACGACCTGTGTGGTGGGTTTTTTGTATCTGCCCTACTTACGGTGGTGCTGGGCTTGCTTCTGTGCAGCTGCACGATGGAGGGGACGGGAGCTTTTCATTGTGAAAAAGAATCGGCTTCCGACTCCACCAGTATCGGTTTGCACATCGTCGGGACAGACACGATTTACCCGGGATTTAGTATTGACACGGCTTGGTTGCCGGATCCAATTGTTCTCTTTAAACCTTAAAAAACAAGTGATGAGATGAGTAAGAAATGGAAAGTGATTATTTGGATTGTCATTATTTTGGCAGTTTTATCTTTAGTCATGCTTAAAGTCTTTGGTGTAGACACAGTATGGAGTGTCATCCTTGGGTTAATTGCAGGTGTTGCTGGTATTACTAAAATAGCTTCGTTTATTACAGAGCCAAAGAACGACTCAAAGGGCACCTCGGACACGCCCCCCAAAAAGCCGTCAATTCCCAACCCTCCCGTCCTGCCCCCTAAGCCCACGGGCAATACGGTTTTTGAAATAACAAGAATTGACCGTGCAGGTGATATAATAACCGTCAATTTTCAAAACAAAGACGTGCTTTATGAAATTGAGGATATTAAAGCCTTGGTTGACCCCGCTGGTATTTGCTCACTTGCTAATCCACAAGATTTTCCAATAACGCGCTTGAAGGGTTCAGGACAGTTTTATGTCAACTTAAAGCATCATACTATAAGTAGTCATGTGTGTGATATCACTTTACAATGCGTTCCTAGAAGAGGACGCTGGTCAGAAGTGAGACATATAGATGTAATTAAGCTCATCGAGGTATAATACCCACATGGAAAGACTTTATCAATGAAACGAAGGAATCCCCATATCACCCCAAACCGCATGGCGCAATGGACTTGACCCTTTGGAGGCTTTGGAGGATTGGGATTTAGCTGATTTTGAAGATAGTGCAAAATTTGAAAAACTAGTAAAAACAACTTTATAAATGTCAGTAAAATGAAAACATTAGATGTAATTATTAAAATAGTTAGCGTTCTTTTTATTTTGGCAGGCATCATGATACTTATTGCTGAAGAGTGGTTCGGCATTCTTTACATCGTTGCGGGTGTGGGGGTGCTTGTTCTTTACGGGTTTTTAGATGATACAGAAGATAAGTTGAAAGGCAAGGAACAACAAATTAAAATAAAAAAGATATTTGGCACTATCACAGAAAGTTTTTGTGATGGAACGAAGATGGATGAGACGACATTAAGAAGAATTTACGATATAAATAATCTAAACGAATCGTTCGAATCGTTTGCTAATTTTTTGGACAATTATCTTAATACTTTGTTGAATGAGAAAGACGATAGAATAAGCTACGGAAAAAATGCTGAAAACAAGGACAATAAGACATCATATGATGATATTAATAGTTTCCTCTCCTCAATAATATTAAGGGAGAAAGAAGATAAACCATTTGAAGGAGTTGAGGGAAGAAGTCGCAAGCTACTTCAGGATATTGATAAAGCTTCAAAAGAGAAGAATTTTGAGGCGGTCAATAGTGGTTTGAAATATCTTGCCAATATCATGATAGAGAACCAAAAGATATACAGCAAGGAGAATCTGAAAAACAGCCGATTTGCGAAAATCAGTGGCGTAGCTACGATATTAAGTTTGGTGTTTGCAATAATTATTTTCATCATACAAAACCATCTAAGTTTGACAGGTGAAGATGTAAAGAAAAATATGATAGAAGTGATTGACACTAGTGTTGTCAAAGATACCATCAATCAAGTGAATTATCCATTGAAATATGAAAATGGCTCACGGACAACCTCCGATCAATGAGATAAGTGTAAAAATACTTAACCTTTATGGAAAACAAATTCCCTGGATACGTCTACATCCTTACCAATCCCAGCTTCAAGGAGGACTGGGTGAAGATTGGCAAAAGTTCGCGCCCCGTTGACGTGAGGAGCAAGGAGATGGACAATACCACTGTACCGCTGCCTTTCGAGATATACGCCACGATGAAAACAACGAAGTTCATGGAGACAGAGAAGCAGGTGCATCGCTATATCGAACGCTTCACCAACCTCCGCATCCGCAACAATCGCGAATTCTTCAGCGTGAAACCAGAAGAAGCGTTTGAGATCTTCAAGGCTGTAGCTTTAGTGCTTGAAGATGCAGTGATTGATGAAGTCCACAAGCGCGAAATCATGGGTGAAGCCACCGTGGGACAAAGATCCAATCTGGGAAAGACTCCAGCACGCAAAGAGCCTTGGGTGTGGTTGGTGCCTTATAAGGCGAAGTTCTTCGACGTGGATGCCTGCCTGAAGAAGTTTGGAGGGGTCTACTGGATGCAGTACGTGAACTACCAAAAGGGTGACACAGTGTATCTTTTTTATGTGGCTGCACCTGAAAGCTGCATACGCTACCGATTCGAAGTGGTTGGACATGACTTACCCTATACCCCAGAATTGAATTATGAGAAGGATTTCAATTTCTATCGTCAGGACGAAGAAATGCTGAAACAGCACAACTGCTTCGCCCTATTTCGCATGACGGGCGAGACCCACAGCGGTCGCCTGCGCCTCTCCAACCTGATTGACCAAGGCCTAAAGATGGCACCACGAGGTTCGCTGAAGTTTGCCAACAAAGACTATAGGGAATTGCAGAAGTATATTAAGGAGACTTTCTAAAAGGAGATATTCAATAAAATCAACAAAATTATGGCTTCTGAATTTAATATCAAAGAATATGCACTTGGTTTGTTAGAAAGGCAAATCAAAAAATCAGGTGGCGAAATAAGCGTTGAGCGAGATTTTGCTTTTTTCAGTTATACACACCATTTGAAAGGGCGTTATGATTTGGCTGAAATTGAAAACGATAAGGTAATAAAAGCATATTACGTGTGTGACTATCGTGATTATTTAAAACGACCAAATGCGATAATCAAACAGCTTCGGCTGTATCAGGATAGCGGCCCAATTGAAGTGTTTTTGGCATGCTTGGTTTTGCCCTCAGATCTTGTTGTCCTTTCGCTTCAACAAGTTGAAGAAGAAATAAGTAACAAACTCATTTTTGTTGACTCATTATCTGCTTTTTACCGAAAAAGCCATAAGATTAAAACAGGAGGAATAGATGATGTTATACTTTTTTATAGAGGTCAACCTAACAATAAGTTTTTACCAATCCCGGGTATTTTCAGAGCCACTAATAGTGTGTTATTAGAAAACAGATTGTATACTGAAGTTACACGTAGACTCCCAAAAGAATTCAATAGCGATATGACTACATTTGACAATCTAGTTAAGATGCAGCATTATGAAATGCCAACCCGATTGTTAGATGTGACAACAAATCCTTTAGTTGCCTTATATTTTGCTTGTCAAGAAGCAAAAAACGATGATGGATTGGACTCGGATGGAGAGGTGCTAATTTATCCGATGGCTGGTGATTCTATTAAGTCTTATGATGATGAATCTGTTTGTATATTGGCTAATCTTGCAAAACGAACTGTTGGTTTTAATGCTGAAAACAAAGAAGAGATGAGGAAATTTGTTATAGATGTTAAGAACGATAAACCTTATTTCTCCAGGAACTCAATTGGTATACATGAAATAAACAAAGTGTTATGTGTCTTGCCAAAACTTAACAATGAAAGGATTGTCAGACAAAATGGCGCATTCTTTATATATGGTAATAGATGGGATAAAAATGATATGGCATCGATAGAGGAATTACCCTATATTATTAACATTGAAGCTAAAGCAAAAAAGAAAATTCTCATAGAGTTGGATGATTTGGGCATTAACGAGTCTTCATTGTTTCCTGAGATTGACAAAGTTTTGAAGCAGATTTGGCAAGATGTTATACAAAAAAGAGACATTATCTATATTACCGTCGATGAAGAAACATATGCAATTGAGATGAAAAGTGTAGAAAAACAAACATAATGTTTTCCCAAATGAACCCAACACAATACAACCAATTCTTCTCCTTCATATGGAACATTGCCACGGATGTCTTTGTCTACGCCTTCGAGAAGGGAGATCATCATGCCGATGATGGTGCTGCGTCGCATTGACGTGCTATTAGAACCTACCAAGGAACAGCTGCTGAAGCAGAAGCAAATGCTGGACGACAACCACATCCAAAACTAAGACTCGATTCTGTACAACGTTACGGGCTACCCCTTCTACAATACCTCAAAATTCATCATGAAGACGCTGTAGAGCGAGACCGACCCGCTGCGCCTGAAGATGAACTTCATCGACTATCTCAATGGCTTCATCCGCGACGTGCCCTACACATTTGATGAAGAAAATGGTGAAATGCTGATAGCGGCAGAGGAAATTTAATTTTCCGTGTTTTCGTTTTCCCATTAGCAATTTTCCCCTATCTTTGCACGTTGAATGGTAAACGAGTTTGACATGTCAGAGAATTTAGTAATCATACCCACCTACAAGGAGAAAGAGAATATCGAGAACATTATCCGCTACGTGTTCAACTTGCCGATGGCGTTCGATATTCTCATCATCGACGACAATAGTCCAGACGGCACCGCCGACATTGTGAAGCGATTGATGGAAGAGTTTGCAGACCGCCTGTTCATGATTCAAAGGTCAGGCAAGTTGGGCCTCGGAACGGCTTATATCACGGGCTTCAAGTGGGCTTTGGAGCGTGACTATCAATATGTTTTTGAGATGGATGCCGACTTCTCGCACAATCCCGATGACTTGGCTCGCCTCCATGATGCCTGCGCCAATGGTGCCGACCTCGCAGTAGGTTCGCGTTACAAGACGGGTGTCAATGTGGTGAACTGGCCCATGGGTCGTGTGTTGATGTCGTATTACGCCTCGGCCTACGTTCGTTTTGTTACGCGGATGCAGGTGCGCGACACCACGGCGGGTTTTGTGTGCTACACGCGCAAGGTGCTCGAAACCATCGACTTGGATAAAATCAAGTTCGTGGGCTATGCCTTCCAAATCGAGATGAAATACACCGCTTGGAAACTCGGCTTCAAGATCGAGGAAGTTCCCATTATCTTCACTGGTCGCCGCGAAGGACAGTCGAAGATGAGCAAGGGCATTTTCAAGGAGGCTGTATTCGGCGTTATCAACCTGCGCTGGCGTGGTCTGACAGGTAAAATCAAACCAAAGAAAAACTGATGAATTACTATATCAAAAATGCGACACTTGTCAACGAGGGACAGACCTTCGCG
>ERZ809497.50-NODE-50-length-11381-cov-7.534787_pt1 | contig 11381 bp, 9 predicted proteins | sample MGYA00521237_ERZ809497 | MGnify/ENA primary metagenome ERZ809497 (study PRJEB31581, sample SAMEA3312976) | metagenome | study: EMG produced TPA metagenomics assembly of the PRJEB8939 data set (Metagenomic analyses of Rumen microbiomes reveals... | reverse complement strand
GAGATCGGTCTCGGCATTCCTGCTGAACCGCTCTTCCGATCTGCTAGTCACTTTGGCAAAAGATTCGGTGGCATTATCAGACAAATGGAATATTTTTTTGAAGAATTGCACAATCTTTCCATTCATCTCATATAAACCATAGATAAACTTCACCATGCCAGGAACATCAGAATATAGGCCTGTTGTATCTGTTCTGATTGAATTCAACGTTCTCGTATTCACTTGTATCCTCACCAATGCGCGTGAGTTCGTATTTGTTCCTCTCATTCTGATATTGGCGAGAGGATCTTCAATAACACCTATTGGATATTTCTTTGCCACTTGGATAAAGAGACCGAAGTCTTGTGCTTTACGCATGTGTACAGGGAAGACCAATTCTGGGTTTTCTTTAAAGCACTTCGCATTAAACATTACTGTAGGTGTGGCTATCTTGAGTGCCACCAACATCCTGTTGAATACGTCCCCATAGTTTGAAGCGACATTCACCAAAGTTTTCTTTTCTGTTTCAGGCCACCAGTAGTTGAAACTGGTATGAGACCACATCACGCCTGTCTTTTGCATAAAAGCCACCTGTCGGGCAGTTTTTTTTGGGAACCAGTAATCATCCGAATCTAGCAGCGCATAATAATCGCCTGTGGCATTTCGCAGGGCAAGATTACGAGCTGCTGCCGAGCCGGCATTTTCTTGATAAAAGTATTTTATCTTCTCACCATATTTCTCAAGGAACGGCTGCACGTCTTCCTTTGAACCGTCGTTTACAACAATAATCTCTAAGTTCTTGTAGGTTTGGTCAAGAACACTTTGAACCGCTTCACAGAGCCATTCTACTCCGTTATAGAACGGGATAATTACACTAACTTTCGATTGATTTAATACTTTCATAAAAATGAGAAGACACCTCTTCTTTTTCAAAATTTTTAATACAATACTTAATTGCTCTCTCGGGCATCGTTATATCCGGATTTGTTATAATTTCCCGAATCTGATTGATGACATCCTGATGTTTGCCTGTCGCATCAAGGACATATCCCAGATTATTATCCGACAACAATTTCATAGAAGCCAACCACGGTATCCCATATCCAACAATGTATTTGCCCGTTGCCAAATATTCCGGGATTTTGGTTGATACAGAGAGCACCGTTTTCATATAGTATTTTTTACGCATGCTCTCAATATGTAGCAGGTAATCACTCTCGGATTTTACTTTTTGAAGATCTTCTCCGTACACAGATCCTTTATACTTTATTCCTACCCTATTAAACAGATTTAGAGTTTTGCTGTCTAAAACGTCTGGCATATACACGTTAAACAAGACATTCTTATCAGGACATGCATCCTTTAACAACTTTCCAAAATTGATTAATGCCTCTATTCTTCCTCTTGACCCCCCTCCCAAATAGGACACTGTAACAAAATCATTCTTGACATGCGTCAAAGACTTGTTTATCATCTCGCCTTCTATTGAATTCATAATTGGATAGAAAGTACGATTAAAGTGTTTCTCATACTCTTTAGTCATTTCATCTCCGATACTGAAAAGCAAGGTCGATTTGCGTATCACGCAGTTACTCAATTCAACAAGTCTTTTCTTGTGCATTTTACCAGCTAAAGACTTATATTGAGGATAGATAATATAGTCATCCGTAAAATAAGAGCAAAGAGGAATGTTAAGCGTCTGGTGGATATACAAAGCAATATCATAAACAAAGCATAAATCACCGGCTAAAAGAAATATTGAAGTAGGGTTCACTTTTTCCACCCATTGAAGCAAATCGCTTTTGGTAAAATATTTCTTTTTCCAAATTAGTTCCCTGAAAAAAGGCCTGCTCATAAAAAGCTTCTTCAAAAAAGAAAACAGCCCATTCCGTTTTCTGGCCATCCCTGATTCAACCTTCGGCTTTTGCTCGCCTACAATAACGTTCCCTAAGACGGTCCTGACAATATCCGTATCGGAAATCTTATAGTATTCACGGCAAAAAGACCAATCCGGAGACTCGTTTTCAGAAAAAAACAATTGCGCAATCTCGTCGGGGGCAAATTTCGAAAAAATCGCTTCTAGGGTCTTCCCGTTATTACTTCTCTGGTTAAAGCTATTTGATGAGATAACCAGAATTTTTGTCCTATTCATCCCCATATCCTTAATACTTAACAAAAATGGCCTTAGGATTCAAGAAAGAAAGATGGTTGAACGGCCACATATTTATCATGCGTTCCCTTATGGAAGCATAGTCCAACGTGGCTTTTGGACGCCAGCCCTTGAAAGGAGTCTTGTCTAAATATTTGTAATACTCCGACTTGAAAGGATGAACGCAAGACCATTCCCATGGTTTTGGCCTGTAAACGAAGTGAACAACCGCCGGATCTTTTCCAATACCACTCTGGACTTCCTTACGGTAATTTACACATCTTTCCGATGTAAAATTGTTCAATGCCCTTGTCAAGAAAACTGTCAACATATTCCAATTGCAACTAATAGCCAAAGTATTTTTTCCTAAAACCGCATTCAGAACATCCTGATCATGGAAGCGAATGTTGTTGTAATTATTGGCCATGAAATCCAATAATTTCTCTTCAACATTATTCTGTCTCCAGTATATTAAATTCATAACAAGCACACCAGCATTAAAATAACCCTGCTCTGCTGTTAACCCTAAACGACTTTGTTCATCACCTTGAAGCAGCGTCGGATCATCTTGGAATACCGCTCCCAACGCATAATTCGACAAATCAATATCAAAAAGCTTGTCAAGACTTTTCCTAACAATAATGTCACAATCCATATATACCACCTTTTCAACACTCTCTGGCAGTAAACTTGAAATCAGAAGTCTATAATATGTGGCTGGCGATATATGAGATAGCGCTTTGTCGTCCGGCATTGGAACTTTGTCGATAAACTCCTTTGACACTGTAAGCACTTCCAAGTCACATTTATTTTCGCGAGCAAGATTCCGCAACAGGTTCGCGTTTTTATCCTCTAAACCTTCAGTGAGGATATAGAAGAATGTATTTGGATTGTTTTGACTGATCGAAGTCAACGTCGTAGCACAATGCTGTACGTAACCATTGTCTGTGGATAGGACTATGTATTTCATTTTTTAATATTTTAATTTCTAAAACTTTTGACCATAAAAAAATTAGATTTTTTCTCTACCGTTTACCGATAACCAATCTAAAGATTAATGGGATCCAAAATCCTGTGAAAACAAAAATCATAAAGAAGTCTCGCACCCAAGTGAACAAACCCGGAATAAGCACCAGACAGAAGATACTGGTAATTAGATTACTTCGATTAACACAGCATAAGATATGATCCAATCTCCCAACCAATAGCCCAACTATGAAGAAGAAAAGAATTGCCAGCCAACCAAAGTTATAGTACGCTTCACCAATGCATGACCCTCCTAATGATTGTTGATAATCTATAGGAAAGGAGTTTGTATATGTCAAATTAGTTTTATCTAAATATGATGGCAATTTGGGGCTAATACACCATAAAGAAGCCAAATATGTTCTCCCATAATTAAAATCTGAAGTAAACATCATGCTATAAATTACTGAGATTTGAGTCCCTCCAAATTCCATAATTGCAGATTTGAAGCCACCGCCGGCTTCTTCTACTACATCAGCGGCTTCCTCATAGTCAGCTCTACTAATAACACCTTCTCTGCGCATTGAAGACAAAACTGGGAGAAAGGAGAATAATAATATTGAGACCACAATAATCATTACGAATTGTGATTTCTTAATGCGCGCAAGGACAAAACGGACATAGATGACAACTATCGATAAAATATATACAAGAGCGGTGATTCTCGCACCTGAAAGCATCGTTACTAAAGAATAAACGCAGAACCATACCAGTATTCTTGTCGCCACTTTGGGTGTTCTACAGTATGAAACCATGAGTAATATGACCGCAGGCCTGAACAAATGAGAAATGGGGGAAAAGTACTTAAAAAGCACATCTCTTTCTCCAAGTGAATAAAGGCCTCCATAACCAAAAGCCATAGTGTATTGCAAACGAGTAATGTCAACATATAAAAAAGGGATTAATGAAAAAATAAAGATATAAGTTGAGACCCTACGTAATAACAGCAAATCCTTGTCAGATAAATCTACAGAAGAATCACTTACATCCAAATTGTTCTTCTTGGAACGGGTAATAAAATAGCCTGCACATAAGGTCGAAAAGCAGCATGTAACAAGTTTATATGATAATAGTATTAACACCTTGTTATTGTTATTAATTCTACTAAATCCATAGCCTTCGAGAAAAGCGAAACGACTACTATGAAAAAGGAAAAGCAACCAAAAGAACACCAGCCCAACTGATACGAACTTCTTATTACCTTTGAGATAATAATAGGTATTCAAAACCAATTGGATAATTGAAACAACCCTCAATCCTTCAATGTCTGAAACAAACAAACAAACTACCGCGAGTGCAATATTTGCAATGATTGCCAACAAATAATTCCGATTCTTCATCCTATTCTCTATATTTTAATATACGTGCAGGATTACCCGCAACGACAGCATTGCGTGGCACTGACTTAGTGACCACGCTCCCAGCAGCAATAATTGCACCATCCTCGATTGTAACACCGGGCAAAATCACAGAATTTGCGCCAATCCAAACATCATCTCCTATTGTTACAAAACTATTCTCAGTTGACCATGATTGTTGATCTATCCGAGAACCCAAACTAAACTGATGGTTAGTACAGACAATAGTAATATGTTGTGAAATCAGGCAATGGTTACCAATCGTGATTTGACCACCGGCAGCCCGAATATTATTGTATTCACCAATATATGTATTACTACCAATTGTCAAGCCACATTTCAACTCCTTGGATGATGGATGCTCGGCAACTATCAATGTTGTATAACAACCTATATGTGTTTTTGCTCCAATTGTAATCAAATTAGGACTCTTGACGACACACCCTCGAGATATGAATGCCGAGGGGAAACGCTTTCTAAGTTGACAAAGCGAGCACCTGTCAAGTAAATAATTCTTGAAATATTTTAACATAATATAAATCCTAAATAAATACTTGTTACTTTATTTTATGCAATATGAAACTTAACCTAAGATGCCACCTTTCTTTAAAAGATAGTTTCTTTAGATATATTTTTGCTTTCTGAGAATTGCCGTATTCTAAGCAAGAAATGGCTTTTTTTCTGTTCGTATTGTACTTGATTATTTCTCTAACACCATCTCCTTGTTTGAACAAATTAGCAAAAAATAATTGAATCTGGTAGGTACTCTCGAGAAAAGACAGATTATCCTCCAATCTTTTCGGGTGGGTGGCAGATCCTTCCACTTCACGATAAACAGCTACAACTTCGTCCATAAAATGAAAAGATGTATAATATGACATCCAAATCCACATCGGATAATCTCCCATTTTCCAACCACTTTTGTCCCACTTGCTCACTTCCGCTATATATTTCTGGAACAAACTTGAACGATAACACGAAGTCAATGTCACTACTGGATTTTTCACCAAGGTTTGTTTAAAGTCCCCGTTTTGTTCGCCGCAAGATCCATGAAAACACTGTTCCTTTTGACTAAAAACTTTAGCTTTGGCGTGTACCATTCCAACCTCTGGATGCTGCTCCAAATAATCCACCTGTTTCTGAAGCTTAAGCGGATCTATCCAATAATCATCCCCTTCACAAAGCGCAAGATATTTGGAATTATCTAACCATTCAGAAAGGTATAACGATTTTGTTTTCTTTATTCTATGATGATTATACTTCAATAGGAAAACAACGAAAGTGCAATTCTCATTGGTTTTATGATTGGCACATATGATGCGAGCATCTCCCGTTTCTTCCTCTCGATACGGTTTTTGGAAATGCTCTCTAAGATAATTTAGAATCACTTCCTGCTCTCCATCAGTTGATGCGTCATCCACTATGGCCGAGACAACAGGGAAAGATGTTTCTTGAATCACAAATCCGTTGAGGGCATCTTCAATATAGGGCGCATGATTGTATGTAATACAGCGCGTAACCACTTTATATTTATACTCTTCTTTCATATCAACTATTTTCTTATTCTATTAATTATCGGTTTTGCCATTTCCTTTACTTCATCATACTCTCTCATTTTCGTTGTGCGAACAATGAGAAAGAAAACAATGGTACCGACCACAATCTGTAATGGCAGAATAATCCAATTGCTGACAGGCAAATACTTTAGGAACCACACTGAAGCAAATATCAATGTTGCAACACAATATGAAGGAGCTATATCCTTAATTTGCATCCAGGAAGAGTAACCCAAAAACTTGCCTGTCCAATAACTATTAAGAAAAAAAGAAATCACTCCGGTGAATAAACCCACATAGAGCATCGGTAAAATACCAACGAAAGCACCTACTGCCAGAGGAGCCAAACCTATTATCTTCTTTAAAATCTCTAAAATGAGAAATAAATCACTTCGACCTTGAACTTGTAACATATTTAAATTAATAGCATGCAAAGGATAAAGCGAGCTCCCAATACATATTATAGGCAAGTATGTCGCAGCTTCATGCCATTGCGGACCAATCAAACAAAAAAGCAATGGCTCTGACACAGCCCCAAGTGCGAATAAACAAACCGCCGTAATAAACATTGTTGTCTTAATAATCCGACGGTAAGCCCCAACCATACGGACTTTGTCATCTTGAACATTACTTAATACAGGAAATGTAACCCTTTGAATAACTGCGGTAAGATTACTCGAAAACAACTGTGAGAACTGCTTTGCGCGAGTATATTGCCCCAATGTGGCCGGACTATAAAACTTTCCTACAACTACTTGATACAGTTCCTTCCACAAAGTATCCAATAAGCCACTTACCATCAATTTCCAACCGAAGCCAAACAAACTATTAAAACTCGACTTAGAGAACCTTAAATAGGGCATCCATTTATTATATATCCATAGTAATACAGTACGTAGGAAAGAACTTGAAATCTGTTGTGCAACAAGGCTCCAAACACCATAACCCATCAAAGCCATCACAATTCCTATAACGCCACTACTAATTGAGGCTATAAGGGTTATCTTTGTTTGTGTCTTAAAATCAATACGCTTGGTCAACCTTGTTTGTTGAACGATTGCAAGAGCCCCTATGATTATGCTAATGCTCGTTACTCGTGTCAGTAAGGTAAGCTCTTCACGACCAAAGAACTTTGCAATCAATGGTGAACAGAAGAAAACAATGACGTAGAGCAGCAGGCTCATGCCCAGGTTGACGATAAAAGCTGTGTTATAGTCATCATCCGTAACATCCTTCTTGCGAATCAAAGCATTGGTAAAACCTCCATTTATGAGCGTTGTGCAGATGGCCGTAAAAATGGCTATTATACCCAACAATCCATAATCGTCAGGTGTTAATAATCGAGCAAGGACGATACCGACAATGAAAGACACAGCATACTGGGCGACATTGTCTATACCGCTCCAGACAACACCTTTAACCGTTTTATCTTTTAAACTCTGTTCAGCCATGATAAAAAGTCTATAATTCCACACTCGCTCTTCTTGGCTCAAAGCAGCAACAAGGCCGCAATGCCACAATACGTACTCCACTGGCACGCTGAGGACCTATCTTTGCAAAGGTAGCCAATACGCTATGCTTGCCACCCAAACCAAGTGGGCCAACCTCTGCTTCATTCACCTTGTCGGTAATTTGCTTTTCAAAGTCGCTTTGCTTGCTGAAATCACCTTTAACCATGGCTTCCATCATCATACTAGTGGCCTCGAACTGACTGCGGCCAATGCCGATGACCAACACACATGGTGAACAACCCAACTGGCTGACGGCAGGCTTGGCACGGTTGACAATCTCGTCAATCACCACATACACACTATGCTTGTGGAACACTCTCTGGGTGATGCCACGGATGGCAGGGCCACCGCCCAACATCAGCACAGTAAGGCGGAGCACATCTTCATCAACGGGTTTAATCAATATGGGTGATGCTGCCAATGCACCGCTATCCTCATCCAATCCTCCACTCTGGTCAATGCGGGCATAGTCATCGCCCTTGATGGCCATGGGACGGCCAGGCAATTGGCGCAAGCCTTGACGGACACCTTCTTTGATTTCTTCCAGCAAAGCTCCAGTCACAGCCTTATTCGGACCAACTTCCAAAAACAAGTGCGGTATGCCAGTGTCGTCACACAAAGGACTACGACGTTCTTCGGCCACCAAAGCATTGTCTAGCACCTGACGCATCACCCAGCAGGCGTTGCTGTTTTTCTCGTCGGCTATGGCCTTGCAGTAGGCGTCTTTCTGGTCTTCACGGAAGGTGGAGCCTGCTCTCACCAAGCAATCCGCTACTTTATCTATAATACTCATGTTCATTTCGTATAGTTTAAGGGGTTAAAGGTTCAAGAGTTCAAGGTGTTCAATGGTTCAAGATGTGTCGCGGCAGCTCTTAAACTACTTGAACTTTTGAACTTTTTAAACTTTCAATCGTAGATTGACACTCCTTGGGCAGATGCTATGATCGCCTGATAGTTTTCCACTTTGATTCTATAGAGTGCTTCCATGCCCAGCTCTGGCCAAGCCACACACTCACGCTCCAATGTCTGGCTTTCCAAAAGGGCGGTTACTGGCGGGATAATGGCAAAAACTGCATTATTATCTTGCAGTTTTTTTACGGTTTCCAACTTGATGGCACCCTTGCCGAGGTGCATCTTGATGCCACCAAGTTTTGAAAGGGTTTCAAAGCTGCTTTCTATTTCCAGTTTATTGCTCGAAGTAGGGCCAACTCCGGCAGGACTCACGGCGGTATGGAATATCACACCACCCTTGAGATCAATCCCTCGTTTGTCCCAAGTGCCCGACTCAAGTTCCTTGCAGATACGTGGCAATACGGCATCACGACCACAGTAGATATAACCTGTGATTGAAACCACATCGCCTACTTTCATTTGACCGATGGCATCCTCGCTAAAAGGTGTTTCTAAAAACTTCATTTGCAAATTATATTCATTATTTTACAGATTTCTAAATCCTCTTTCCAAATTTCTTCAATTACCTCATCGCATTCTTCCTTTGTAAGCCTACCAAAGATAGCCAAACTACGAAACTTCTCTTCAAGTTCCTGTTGTGTGAGTGGGTTTTCCGGTTCGCCTTTGGGGAAATCTACTCTCTGCTTTATTATTGTACCATCATCCATTGTAATGGTCACAACAGAAACTCTTTTACTAGGACACAATTTGGTCAATTCTTCACTATCATTCACATATACCTTTTTCGCCAAATTCAAAATATCATTATCTGAGACTGTCTCCGTAGCAAAATCCTCCATATTAGCCGATTTCTTAACCAAAGCTACTGCAACACTGAAAGGAATGCTCATCTTGGCAGAGTTTACACTTGACACTACTTGATGGTCATGACCAAAAACTGCCAAATGGTAGGCATCCACAGTTACAGAAGCCACTTTTCTCCAATCGAAACCATCCGTCTTTGCTATGGTTAAAGCACCTTCTATAGCAGGATGTAAATGACGACATGCAGCATACGGTTTCATGTAGCTACCTTCAATTTTATAGCTGTTTGGTTCAAAACTTAGCAAGATGTCGGTATTTGGTTTGTCAGAGGTTACAGCTAAAAATCCCCGCTTACCACCGAGAGTATCTTTCGGTGCATTAAAGCCCGCATTACCACTATAAGCAGCTATTAATCCATCGACTACTGCCCGACCTACATTATACGGTTTAAGTTCCGAATCATCCTCGATCATCTCTAACAAACCCGCCGCACTTGTCATTGCCGCAGACAATGTGTTTTTCATTTTGACAGCATCATAGTGAAGAGCTGCTGCAATTGCCGCTGCAACACCAACTGTTCCACAAGTCCCTGATGCATGATACCCCTTAAGCTTATGGCTAGGTTGAATAGACATAGCAAGACGTATGGCCACCTCATAACCCACTACTGCACCCTTAAAGAAATCCTCAACTGAGATTTTATCTTTTTCATATAATGACAGCAATGCGGAGAAAATGGGCGCTTCTAAATGTAGCATCCCAAGTCGATGACCATCATCCAACTCAATAAAATGGGAATTAATTCCATTGATAAACGCTGCTGAAAAGAAATCTGTTTTACTATCACAACCTATGATACGGCAGTTCCCTGTCGGCATTGAATCAAGCAACTTTTGCACTTTCTCATTTTGCATTGCATATCCAGCCAACGTCACTCCCAAATAATCAAGGAAGTGGCAACGCACGTGAGCATATAACCTCTCGGGTATTTTATTCGTACTTATGCTTATTATATTATCGACAAATTTATCTGTTAAATTATTTCCCATTTCACTTTTTTTTGTACGTTTAAAAAGACGAATCTATTTATTCAACTTTTATTGTTTAATAGTACTGTTGCGTTAAATATTAGACATTAGAATAAAGTTGGTTCATTGACATCTTGGTTTTGATTGAGAAGGTCGTTGTGCGGATTGGTGAGCAGGGTAGTGATGTCGGTTTTTGAGAGTGCAGAGACACCAAGCAAGGTTGCAACTTCGGTGATGGTGTAGGGGCAGTCCTTTATCGAGGCCTTGATCCTCGCCACAATCAGGTAGGTGCAGATAGCGGTCCAAAGGTGCGTCTTCACGGCGTTTTCCGAGTGTCCCCAGAATGACTTGACGGTCAGGTTCTGCTTGATCCACTTGAAGAAGGTCTCTATCTGCCAGCGGTTCCGGTACAGGTTGGCCACGTCAAGAGGCCCCACCTCGGTGAGGTTGGTGATGAAGGCCAGCACCTCGCCGCTGTCAGGGTCGGTGAACTCCACCATCCTGAAGTTCTCGGGGTAGAGCTTGCTCGGCTTGTAGCCCGTCAGACGGATGGTGCGGTCGCTGACAAGTCCCGTGGAACGGTCGATGTTGTAGTTGACATCGACCACCTCGTAGCGCATGTTGCTCTTCGCTCGCGTGACCCAATAGGCATCGTGCCTGCTGATGTTATAGAGTGCCGCGAAGTCCACGTAAGCCTTGTCCGTCACATAGATTGCCAATGGGATTATCTCGATGACATCCAGCATGTTGCTGTCGTGCCATTTGCCGTGGGTGACGTGGATAAAGGCGGGGATGCTGCCCCTCAGGTCGAGGACGGCGTGCATCTTGACAGCTCCTCGGTCATATTTGCCGTATGCCCACATCATCAGCTTGATGCTGCACGACACCGTGGTGGAGTCGATGGCGAAAATCTCCCAACCTGGGAGGTCGACATCGGGGACGGGCTCGTTTGCATAGAGCGGTCTGACGATGCCTATCAGCACAAGCCCTAACTCTCCCCAGATGCGGCAGTCACGGTCGCGGTTCGCTCTCGAAAGCGAGGAGACGTTCACCGTCTG
>ERZ809497.48-NODE-48-length-11669-cov-6.183055_pt1 | contig 11669 bp, 5 predicted proteins | sample MGYA00521237_ERZ809497 | MGnify/ENA primary metagenome ERZ809497 (study PRJEB31581, sample SAMEA3312976) | metagenome | study: EMG produced TPA metagenomics assembly of the PRJEB8939 data set (Metagenomic analyses of Rumen microbiomes reveals... | reverse complement strand
TGCGGCGGGCGGTCTCTTGAGGGTAGGCGGACGTCTTCAGTCCATCCACGGCCTGCAAGCCAATGGCCACGCGCCAAGCATCCGCACGCGCCTTTTTCTGCGGTTCGCCTTGACGGATATACTCGTCGAAATTGATGTATTGTTCCTCGGACATGGATTTATATTGAGATGCAAAGTTACGCAAATTGTGTGAAATCAGCAAATTAAAAATGAGCAATTAGTTTGGATTGTTTTCATTATTCTTTATCAGTATCGGCAGCCTTGTCCTTATGTTGTTCCAAAAAGAATTGCTTCTGTTGCTCAATCTCCCTGCGCAATTCTTCTTCGGTCGGCATATAAGTCATGTACTTGGCCGCAAAGAGTTGCTCGCTTTCGTGAAGCACCGAGTACCGCGCAATGGTGTTGTCGGTATCCGTGCAAAGCAACACGCCAATGGTGGGCTGGTCGTCATCCCCCTTGACCAAATCATCATACATACGGATATACATGTCCAACTGCCCAATGTCTTGATGCGTCAAACGATGTGTCTTCAATTCGAAAATGACGAACCGCTTCATCTTATAATTGTAGAAGACCAAATCGATGAAGAACTCCGCCGTGTCGGTAACGATATGCTGTTGGCGTTCCACAAAGGCAAAGCCGCGGCCAAGTTCCAGAATGAATTTTTCGAGGTTGTCAATAAGAGCCTGTTCAAGTTCGGTTTCCGAATAAATGGTGTCGCGATGGAAGCCCATAAACTCTGCCACCATCGGGTTCTTGATGTACCCTAATGGGTCGTGTTCCGTTGCTTGAGGCAAATCCTCCACATGGGCAGGAAGTTGTGCCGCAAGCCTACGCTCAAAGTATTGGGTGGAGATGTTGCGGTCGAGTTCCCTCACGCTCCACCTCTGCTCTGCGGCAGCAGTAAAATACCATTCCCTAGCCCGCTGATTAGCCACAGACAGAATTCTTCTGATGTGCGACCAAGTAAGATTTTGCACACGCGTGTGCAAAATCTCCAAATCACTGAACATCAGATAGAACTGCCTATAATATGCAAGATTACGTCGACCGTAGCCATTACCATATTCTTGAGTCAGTCGCTCAGCTAACATCGGAATCAGTTGGCTTCCATATTCGGCTCGTGCCTCACCATGTTGTTCTTCCTCCACGATACGCCGCCCCACGTTCCAATAGGTTGCAATAGCGACTTGTCCAACTGCTGCGTATGCCTGCTGCCTTCCATGTTCAATGATAGAGCGAACGTCGTTGACGAAATTGTCCGGCAAGGCCATGTCTTTATTCCTTATATCTATGTCTTTTGCCATGTTCAAATCTTTTTGCAAAAGTAAACAATTTGGATGAGATTACCAAATCAAAACGAAGTCTAGCGATAAATCGGTTACAAATCGTAACCAGTCAATGGAACTAGTCGCAAATTGCGACCAGTTGTCAGTAAGCACGAGTCAAACCCATGTTTCCCAAGCCGACATTGAGCATCTATCCTGTTTCCCGAAACCGAAATGCTGGATATGTCTTTGATGCCTTCAGATGTTTATTATCCACCTACCAATTTAGGGTGTTTGGCAACCATTTTGAATACAATTACCGTTCAAGCATTCCTAAAACGATTGAAGGAGATAATGTCAAATTAATTATTCCTTCAATCCTTTTTCCAATTCATCAATGCGATTTAGCATCAGCATGTTCTTTGTCTCTTCATTTGAGCATGAATATATCTCAATATATCCACAAAGCCAAAAACAAACCAACCCAGTAATAAACGCTAATGGCCTTAACTTGGAACTATCAAATAAGTATTTCTTTGATCGTTCTGTGGCATGAGACAACAATCCTCTATATTCAATAAGTATATAAACAACACCTTCAAAGTCCAGTTCCTTTTGTTTTGATTTACACTCAGAAATCAACCACTCATAGTTCCCGGCATTATCATCTGACTTTAGAATTGAGAGTGTGGCAAGAGCACATAATTTAAGCAATTTTGCTTTCATAAACTTTTCGGTCATTCCTTGTTTATGAAACTTACCTTCCGCAAAACAGAATTCAAGCATCATGAAATAATTGATAAATGCAAAGTAATAATTGCCGTTGTCAAAATAATTCCTGGCTTGCCTATAGTATGTGAAAGGAATATGAGATTCAGGAAGCATTTTCCTATAAAGCACAAGATTGAATAAATTATCATTGGTTACATGTTTTTTCGCTTTTTTTACTTGCTTCGTCCTTTTATGAGAAGTAATTGGAATAAGCCTCTCCTCTTCTACATTCTCACAAATCCATATTACTTCCAATTCATCAACATGTATTTTTGACACTTCAAAATCAAAGGATCCCATTGCCTCAATATAATATAACCAATCTTCCATATCCTTATAAATCTCAGGCTTGGTTACTTCCACGTTGACAGCACCATCTTTAACTAATACTATTGGAGCATACTCCATATAGTTTTTCACTGGTTTTGTGACACTGATATAGCGTTTGCCATCTTTTTGGAATAACTCAAATTCATAAGGAAAGAGTTTTGCCATCACTTTTTCTTGTAACAAGAACAGCCCTTCAATTTCAGCACAAATACATAGCTTCATATATGTAGTAAATTAGTTCCGAAATGATAGTTTAAATCCATGTAAAGACATCAAAGATACTTAGGCTCATTATCTACAATATAATTTATATCCCCTTCATAGCTAGCGCTACCTATTGCAGCCCGAGCTGTTATTTTAAAATCCTCTATTCTAAAGTCTTGGGAAGCTATCGCTTCACACTTATTATAAGCAAATATCGTATAGTTTACACCTTTTCGATACAAAGAACTATTGTATCGAATGCCTTCAAAACCCAAATTCTTAACATATTCAGCTATAATCTGTGTTGGCAAATAATCCTCAACATCATTTGTAGGCTTTGAAAATGCACCTTGAATATAACTCATTACTTGCATTTCCTTTGTTTTATCATTTTGTGATGACTCACTAATGTCAATTGAGATATTTGCAATTTTTAATTCTGAATTTACTATTATCTGGGCTAAATTGACGGCATCAAACAATAAAGGTCGAACTTCAAACAATGCAGTTGTCGGTTCTTCTGACATATACAAGTACTTTATATACCTGGGATTAGACCTGCCCTCTCCAACCAGCACACCTTCTGGCGGAACAAAAGACCCCGATTTCGTCAATCCCCTAAATTTGTTAGCTTTTCGGTGATACTCCACTTCCAACTTATCTTCACCTGTAGCTGAATAGCATTTATATATCATGTGGTCTTTCCATGCTTTTGCATCAATAATTCTTGCCCTATAAAATATACTCCCAGCTGGTATTGTCATTACATTATCCTTTAGATATTCAGTCAACATTTCCAACAAAGGATGTTTAACAAAGAACCGATTACTATATAGAATTGATTCACAGAACGATTCCCATAATTGTCGAGCCGCATAGCCCTCTTCGCTTTCGTCCCATCTTTTTTCTTTTGTATTCATAACCTTATACGATTTGTCTATTATTCTTTAGCCACCATATTCTCCACTAGCACCTCATAATGAACCATAATAGAAGTGTTGCGTAATATATCTTAATCATCTCCGAAAGAGGATTTCAGTATGCAAAAATAATGTCTTTATAGAATAGCTGCAAGAGGCTTGGCAATTATTGTTTTCACTTCCTGTAGTTTGCTTCGTATTCTTCCCTAATAATCGGCGTTTCTGGATCTACAACTAGAACTTCGTCGTAGGTGAGACCATAAAGCTGATAAACGAGATAGTCGATTTCTGATTCCATTGTTATCGTATCGGCAGTAATGTTAGTTTGTTTTGCATGAACAAGATTTCTCACATTACGTATTATCAAATCATAAATATGATTCTTTGCAGGAAATGGAATAAGATTAATCATATCTTTAGTAAATGTTACACCACCACAATAACTACTAGAAGAGTATTTTGTCTTAATGTAAAATGACATGAGCTTTGAGTTTAAAATACCCATTAGGAAATACAGTATTGGCTTTTCATTTGCATGAATAACCAATGTGGTTTTCCCAGGAAGCAGTTCACCATCCATGTCTAAACATGCATCCATTAAGTTTAACCCTTTCATGATTATTTTGGCACCTCTTGCTCTATTTTTATATGTTCTGCCCAAATCAATTGCTTTTTCAAACAATTCAATGTTTACAGTAGGCCACAGGAATTTTTGTTTCAAATAAGTACACTCTTTCAATCCCCATCTATTGTAGTATTTTCCAATTGTCCCAGTGTTTACAAGTTTATAATCAACACCATATTTGGGAGAAGGATTATTTGATATATATGGTAGTAATGAGTAACAGTCGGATGTTGCACATGCATTTTCGCATACGGCTATGTCCATTAAAAAGAGTTGACTGACCGATTCTATTTTATCAATCAGTCCAACATGATTAGAGAACAGATAATCAATATAATAAGGCTCAATGATATGCTTTTTTTGAGCAGTGCATATTGTCTCTATTTTTTTCTCCGAGTTGAATTTTAGCGTGGATAAAGTTTTAGACTCATGCATAAACAAAGAAATAATTGCATCAACTGTTGCACTTTCAAACACTTTACTTCCAGCGTGTAAAATAGATTTCATACACGGCATCATCCTATTTGCTCTAAAACTATTTCCAAAAGGTTTCGACAACCATTTGTCTGGGGTAATAAAACAAACGACATTTTTTGTTATAGAAAAAGCTTGTTCATAAAAGGCCATATAAATATCCCAATTGCCAGACAGCCCAAATTGTTGAACTAATATATTGCGCATCTCACCCATTCCTTGATTTGTCATAGACTCAGAATCGATATATGGAGGATTTGCGATTATTATATCAAACCCTCCTTTAAAAAACACATCATGAAACCAAGTATGCCAAAGGAAAAACTGGTCGTTTCCCGAAAGGTCAAGGTCACCAAAATCTACGCTAATCCCTCTATCATGGATTTGCCTTCTGATGGTCGCGGATATTTCTTCCTTTGTTGCTTTCTTTTTATCAGGATCGAAACACTCGTAGTATGAATTGGTCAAATCTTCCAATTCTTTCTGTTCACCTCCAAATTCTTCGGCGAACAAGGTCGCCTGTATTCCAACTTCTTCATCAACAATCTTTTCGGGGAGTAGTTTTGAAAGGTCAACACCTTTGTACTGTTCCAAAAGTGAATTGCCTTGCATAATCTTGAAATCGAGGTTGGGCAAAGCCTGTGGAGTTTCCTCATCAACGATAAGGGAAAGCCAGAAACGAAGGCGGGCGATGTCGACGGCGCCACGCTCGATGTCAACGCCGTAAACATTCTGCTGAATAATATGCTTTTTGATTTCAGCCGCTTGGTGCTGGCTGATGCCTTCCAAAGCGGTGCGGCAAAGGAATAGTTCTTTCAACAAGCCCATGGGGAAGGCTCCTGAGCCAATGGCAGGGTCGCAGATTTTCACATCTTTCAGCAGTTGGTCGGTGTTCTCAGGCAAATGCTCCTGTACCTGATGCGTAGTCACAAACTGGCGGATGGCCTCTTTGGTTGGCTCATCCTCAATGTTTGTCTGCAAATAGGCAATAAGGCTCTCGCGGCACATGTAGCTGACAATTTCCTTGGGTGTGTAGAAAGTGCCCTTGTCTTTGTTGTCCTCCAACAGGTTCTCAAAGATGCGCCCCAGCATTTCAGGGTCAACGCCTACCTCGGCATCATCGGGGTCATTCTCGTCGATGGTGAAGTTGTAGGATGCAAAGAAGTCAAGCAACGACTGCATGTATTGAGCTGGTAACGGGAAATTCGTTTCATCAGCGGCTTCACGCTCAAAGAGACCGCCATTCAGATAAGGCGTTCGGTATTGGGGCAACTTCTTCCCTTCTTCGGTGTTGAGGTCATTGAAAAGCGGTTCCAAAACATTGTCGATGAAGTTGTCTTTGTCGTTGCAACGGGCAAAGAGGTTTTGGATGAACTCCGGGTCGCCATTGCCCCATTCGTCATGAACGCCCACACCTAGCCAGCCTTTCTTTTGAAGGAACTGAAGGAATACGAGCCTGCCCATCAGTTTCTTCACATAGTCGCGGACTGCTTTTTCGGTGGTCGGTGATTGCAAATCCCCTCCAACAGTTTGGGCAAACTGCCGCATGATGTATTGACATGGTTGGCCTTCAAGCCGTTCTTCCCATTTGTTGGCCACCTTCACCATCCGCTTGCCCGTGATGTAGAAGATGATGTTTTCGTACTGTTTTTTGTAGCCGTCAAAGAACATGTCGCTGACGGCATCCACGGAGAAGGCTTTGGTCAGGTCTTTCAGTGAGAGTTGGCTGTCGCGCAGTTTCTCGAACTGCTGGATGGCGGTACGGCTGCGATGGCCTTCACCCAATAGATAGGTGAAACGCCTCGTGTCTGTGGATTCCTTCTGGTAGCTGCCATCATCGGCAAACTTCCACGACTCGCTGACGTATGAGAAGCGAAGCACACTTTCGTTTTTGCGATAGCAGAACATGAATGCACCAGCGTTACCATTGTTTCGCCAAGCGGTAAGCAGCATATCACGGATGCCACGACGGTTGCGCTCAATATCAACACTTTCAGCGAGTTCCACTTCATAAACGGCTATGGTCTGCTCATCGCTCAGCGTGATGGTGCCTAACCAAAGGGCTTGCTTGGCAAATGGGCTACTCGTTGTAACGGCAGATGGTGTGTTCCAAAACTTGATTTTGCTGCCAAAAATGTCGTGCAACAGCAGTTGCCAGTTCTGGCGATTGTATCTCGATTCGATGACTTCCTTATAATTCATGGGGCGGTTGTGTTTATTGGAAACTCTCTGACAATATGATGGTTGCGGCGGATTCTTCCTCGGCCTGTTGGGTGTCGCGATAGTAGGCGTTGTAGTGGTTGGCCATGTCAAGCACTTGTTTCAGTGCTTCGTCAAAATTCATTTTGGCTTTGCTGCCGCCTTGCCGCTGGAGGTCTTTTTGGATGCGCTGCAACCGCTTGGCGATGTAGGTTATGGTGCCTCGCTCTGCCAACTCTTTCAGTTGCACCAGTTTCAGCCGGATGTCACCATCGTCGATGTGTGGCAACATGCTGTTAATCAAACTCACGGCTGTTGTCACCTGAGCACCAAGGTTGCTGTGCTGGCTTTGATTCGATTCTTCCTCGTGCAGCTCTTCTTCTTTGGTGGCCATGAAGGCTTGAAGTGCTTTCTCAACATGTTCGTGGTGGTGTTCAATCCTGGGAACAGGTTTTTCTTCAGGCCTAGCCTTAAAGCAGTTCAATGCATCCAAAACTGACAGCTCGCGCGATTGCTCATCATTCACCAAATAAAAGACCTTACGGAAATTGGTCTTTAGGAATACCAATGTATCACCCGAAAGCGTCACTCCTTCCACCTCACGCGGTGCGCGACCTGTACGGCTGCGCAGCGATAATCGCTCAATGCGTTTATACTCTTTGCGGTTCTGCTGGAACAAGTTACGCAGCTCCTCGTAGAAGGGCAATTCCAAGTTGTGGTCTTCCTGTTCGCGTTTCAGACCTTCCGAGAAAAGCTTGTCAAGGTCACGGTCTATGATTTCCTCGGTGGAATAGATTTGGTTGTCCTCGCCAAAAGTGGTGTGGAAAGTCTGAATCTTACTCAAAGCGATTTGGTTCAACTTGATTTCCTTGTTGCCTTGGCGGGAAGGATAGAAAACGTAGTTGTAAATGGTGCTCGACTTGGATCCGATACGGTTCACACGGCCAATGCGTTGCATCAGTCGGGTCGCATTCCAAGGCGTGTCATAGTTGATAATGATGTTGGAACGATGTAGGTTCACGCCTTCGGCCAACACATCAGAGGTCAGGATGATGTTGTAATCGTCCTTTTTCAGTTTCCAGTTGGCATCGAAGTTTTCGCGGATGGTCTTGAAAAGTTGGCTACGGTTTTTGGCAGAGATTACCAGCACATCCTTGCGATTGATGCGTCGCGAGAGATATTCTATTGTGTCCACTGCTTCGGAGAAGACCACCACTTTCCCTTCGGGGTTGCGATCTTTCTTGAAAAGTTCATGTTTCAGAAGGTCTTCAAACTTGGCAAATTTGGAGTCGTCATCATCATCGATGCACTCCCATTCCAGCCACATCTCATCCAACAGTTCCTGATCCTTGCGAAGCATGTCGATATAATCAGGATTAAAGTCATTCCTTGTGAACACGGCGTTCTTGGGATTGTCCTCTGCTTTCTCGTTCAGTTTCTCCTCGATTTCATCGTCCGTGTAGCCCAATTCGTAGAGTTTGTTGATGTCCATGTCGGGAGCGATGAAAATACGGTCGTTCTCCCACATGTTAATCATGTTCTCGTTGGCCTGGCGGAAATTCTCCACGGAAATCTTGAAGGCGTAAAAGCTGCTTTCCAATCGCTTCACCAAGACGTTCTTTCGGATGCCTGCCAAGCTGCGGCTGATAAGCTCTGCATTGTCGTAGAGGCCGTTGGAAACCTCTGGTTTCAGGTATGCGATGGCTTGATAGCGGGCGTAGGTCAGTTTTTTGTCCAAGGTCTGCATAGCCTCCTCAAAAAGGTTGGCTAAATGGTCGTTCAGTTCGTATTCCTTTTTGATGGGTTTAGCCACCTTGGGGAAGCCGTGAATGTCTTTGTTGTAGCGTGAAATGCTTTCGATGTCCGTTCTGGTGCGCCTCACGGTCAAAGGCTTAATCACCCTGTCGCGCACCCGCTCAGCCAGTTTCTTGAATTGTTTCAGGTCGAAGTTCTCTTGCTGGCGCATCTTTCGGAACTCCACGACAAGAGGCGAAAAGAATGCTGTAAGGTTGGGAACGCCATCAATAGTGCAATGGCGCGGGTCTTGGAACATCAGGATTTGATAATACAAATCGGCGGGCGTGTTGTTCATCGGCGTAGCCGAAATCAGCATCACCTTTTTCTTGTAGCCGGGAATGTTGCCCGTTTCCACACGAGGCATCTTGCAGATTTCCTGTAGCTGTTGGAAAGCGCCTGTAGTGTGGTTGCGGAACTTATGGGCTTCGTCAACCAGCACCAAGTCATACTCATCGGCGTTCCAATAGTTGTAGTTGTCATCGTCAAGAATCTTTGAGAGGCTACCGTTGCTGACAAACTGGGTGTATTTGTCGATGCCGAAATCCTTGAAGGTGGTCTTCCAGTTTTGTTCCACCGCTGGCGGATAGACCACAAGGATTTTGGTATTGTCGCGGCCGTTCTCGATGAGGAACTTCTTGGCAATCATCGTGGCGACGACGGTTTTGCCAAGACCCACAACATCGGCGAGGAAGAAGCCATCATAGCGAATCAATTTCTGGTAGCCCTCAACCACAGCGTCCATCTGATACTCAAACTTTTCATAGCCTTCAGGCATGTCAAAGGGGTCGTCTTGGTCAATGGCCAGCACACGGTCTGAGAAGTATTCCATCAGCATCTTGATGTAAAGCTCGTAAGGTGTGACATCGCCTTTCAGATAGGTCTTGTCAAGTGTAGCCTGATAGTCGGTGGCATCAATGGGCACACCTTCGGCCTCTTGCCAAAGCAGTTCAAACTCTTGCTTGGCAAATGCTACATCATCATACTGGGTGAGCTTGACATTGAACTCATATTGTTTATCATCACCTATACCCAAGCCATTGCCGCTCAGGTTGCTGCTGCCTGTGATTGCCGCGCCGAAAGTGTGTTGGTTGAAGTTGTCGGGATAAAGGATATAGAACTTGGCATGTATCTTTTTCGACGGATGGGCGCGAAGCTCCAGCTTGCCGTCGATCATGTCCTGCACCATCTGAAGCATACCGTCTTCCACCTGTTTGGTGTAGTTCGATTGTTCGATGTCTTGTTTCAGTAGTCGCAAACACTCTTCTTTCACCTGTTCCTCGGCACCAAAAAACAGTTCGCCTCTTTGGTGGGCATGGGAGATGTACTTGTCCACATCAATGCCAATCAATACGCGCACCTTATTGATGTTGTCAAGGAATGGGCGCAAAGTGAAATAGCCTGATGCACGGAGAAAACCCACCACTGCATCCAAGTTGGTAATTTGAGGATTGTTCTCGAGCATCCCCTCAAATTCCTTCATTAAAGTGTTCCCATCCCTATTGGTGAAGAAATGGGAAGAAACAGGTGTGTCTGTCATAACTGTACCATAGTTTTGTGCGCCAGGACTATCTGTTCGGAGGGGAATGGGCTCACACAAAGAACCTCAGGGCATGAAAAAGCGCGGAAAGGCGCTTATCAATGTCCTAAGGTCCTTGCAAAACCCACTGTATAGATAAGTCCAGTCCACGCTATAGCGCAGACGCTGGTACTTATTCGTTATACAATGTCTGTTGAAATTGCAAGGTTCTAGGACATTCCGAATATAGCACTAACGCTAATTTACCAATAAAACCGTGCCGCCGCCCCTGCAAGCAGGGAAGCCGCCAAGACAGAAGCCAAAAACGACCTTTCAGCGGTACTTGATGGCAAAAATACAAAATCTTTCAAGACAACCTATTTACATCCTCCAACTTTTGAATCTTTTTTGTAGTTTTGTAACCAAAGAAATGCGAATTATCTTATGCAAACCCCTGATATTCAAAACATATTAGCAGAACTCACCCGTTCCATCGGGGAAACGCCCTTGGAGATTTTGCCCATCGCAGCCTCAGGTTCGGCGAGGAAATATTACAGAATCATCACCGACAAACGCACGCTGATAGGCACTTACAGCGAAAACACGGAGGAAAACAAGGCTTTCCTGACGTTCAGCAAGCATTTCCATGACTTGGGACTCAATGTGCCCGAGGTCTTTGCTGTCAACGCGGACAAGACCTGCTACCTGCAAAGCGACTTTGGAGATGACAACCTGTTTGCGCATGTGCAAAAGTCTTTGATGGCTGGCGGTTTTGGTGATAATGTCATCCAACTTTACAAACAAGCCTTGAAACATTTGGTCAAGCTGCAAGTGATGGGTCACAAAGGTCTGGACTACAGCAAGGCCTACCCCACCGAGCGCTTCGACCGACAGGCCATCTTGGACGACTTGAACTATTTCAAATACTACTTCGTGAAGCCACACGAGGAAATCGACTTCAACGAGACGCGCTTGGGCAAAGACTTCGAAGCCTTCGCCGACTTTGTCAGCCAAGCCCCTTGCGACTTCTTCATGTACCGCGATTTCCAGTCACGCAACATCATGGTTAAGGACGGCGAGCTGTATTTCATCGACTTCCAAGGCGGTCGCAAGGGCCCATTGAACTATGATGTGGTGTCGCTACTTTATCAAGTGAAGGCGCAAATTCCCCAAGATGTCCGCGACAAGCTTATCCAATACTACAAAGAGGAATTGAAGCAATTCGTCAATCCCGAAGAAGTCAAATTCGACCTTTACCAGCCTTATTTCGTGTACTTGCGTTTGCTGCAAGTACTTGGTGCATACGGCTTCCGAGGCCTTATCCAAAAGAAATCGCACTTCATCGAAAGCATTCCTTACGCCCTGAAAGAATTGAAGACCTGGAATGAAAACCACCCCTTAAACAACTACCCCGAACTCCAAAAAGTCATCTCCCAACTCTCAACTCTAAACTACCCAACTGACTCTCAACTCTCAACTCTAAACTCTAAACTCACCGTCACGGTGAATAGTTTCTCGTTCAAAAAAGGCTATCCCAACGACTTCAGCGGCAACGGCGGCGGCTT
>ERZ809497.47-NODE-47-length-11732-cov-8.070309_pt1 | contig 11732 bp, 9 predicted proteins | sample MGYA00521237_ERZ809497 | MGnify/ENA primary metagenome ERZ809497 (study PRJEB31581, sample SAMEA3312976) | metagenome | study: EMG produced TPA metagenomics assembly of the PRJEB8939 data set (Metagenomic analyses of Rumen microbiomes reveals... | reverse complement strand
ATGGCAGCCCCGGTCGGGCCTGTCGGGCCAGGTTCACCTTTAAGCTCCGCTTTTTGCTCCTCGGTCAATTCGTCGAAAGTTAAGGAAGCACCCGTCGGACCTGTCGGTCCGGGTTGGCCGTCTTGGCCAGTAGCTCCCTTGATGCTGTCAAGGAAGTCTTGTTCGCTGCCAGTATTTCCCTGGTCCAACCAAATTTGGTATGCCGACTCGCCAGCAGGGCCCGTATCGCCCTTGGCGATTGTCAAAAGAAGGTCGGCATGTGTTAAAGGCATTCTCATAGTAAAATCTCCTCTTTGCTTTAAAAATACGCCGCTATACGGTCTTGCCACTGATGTACCCACCGCCAGCCGTTGCGACCATGAATCCATTGTACATCGCCATGCCTGGTTTGAGAGGAACAGGAATACCTGACTTGATTATGTAAGTCACGGCCAAGTATGGCATCATGTTGTTGTGGCCCAAGCCTGAACCTGCAGTTTCAGTGTTGAATGCAGGACAGTCCAAGATTCCACCAGTGACGGTACATGGCGTGGCTGGGTGGTCTGCGATTTCTAGGTTGGTTGACTGTGACATCGTTCCAGTCGTACGGCCACTGTATTTTTTGATTGAGCCAGATGTCACCACATTAGTAGTAGTTTTTAGACCAACGTATGTAAACACAGGCTGAGTCACTGTATGAGAAAGACCAGCAAGGCTTACTTCTAGTCCAAGGTTATGAGTGTGCTGTGGAATAGTATGCAAGTGTGATGGTGTCTCTGTTGAATCAAGCAAATGGGTTTCTTCACCACCACTTGAACCAATTACGTGATTTTGTGAACTACCTAAGCCAGCCTTTCCCAAAAGGTTAGGAATATTGAACGTAGTTAAACCATCGCCAGCACCATAGGTAGTTCCAATTACTGCGAAGAGTTCTGGGTACTCTTCACGCCCTACTGCGGAACCGTCACACACAAGGTATCCGCTCGGAACACTAAGTCCAGTGTATGCAATTATGTTTCCAATAAACATTATTCCCCCGCATAGATTATGTAGTTTAGCGTGATGTACGGCTGCATGTTGTCATGGGAATCCCCAAGTCCAACGCTTGATGTGTTGAACGCATCGCAATCATCGACAGAGCCATCCACAGTGCAGTCTGTAGCAGGGTGGTCAGCAACAGCAACGTTTGTACTTCTTGTTGCATTTGTACTGGTAGTTCCGTACCATGAATTCACGTCACTACCATTATTACTACCAACAGTTCCACCAGGAGCATTGTACTTGAATACGCCCTGTGTGATTTCATGTGTAAGAACTGGTGTAGAAACTGTGATATTACTGGCGTGTCCATGCTGGCCGACAGAATGTGCATGTGCAGGAATTTCGCTTGCAGATAAAATGTGCTCCTCTTCGCCACCGCTAGATGCTGCTGGATGACTAGAAGATGAACCTATAAGAACACGTCCAGTAAGGTCAGGAAGATTGAACGTAGTGGAGCCATCACCGTTTCCGTACGAATCTCCTATGACAGAATACAGGGAAGCATAGGTTTCCCTAGAAACAGCAGAGCCATCACAAAGAAGCCATCCCTCAGGAGCAACAGTTCCTGCGAACATTACAATAGAACCGCTAAGCATTATTCCCCCGTACAAATTAAGTAGCTGATAGAAGTGTAAGGCTGCATGTTGTTATGTGAGCTATTGCCACCGTACGAACCGCTGTCAAATGAATCGCATGGAGAAATAGACCCGCCGACATCTAATTCCACATCATGGTCTGCAATAGAAACGTCAGTTGTTCTTGATGCTGTTTGTGTGCTCGTTCCATTTATAGCATTTGTACGTGCAATACTGTAGGCTTTAGATGAGTTCGGCTTATTATACTTGTACATCGGCTGAGAAGTAATCTCATGGCTCAACACAGGCGTTTTAACAGCAATGTCGTTTCCGTGTCCATGCTGAGGAACGACATGGGTATGGGCAGGGAGTTGGTCAGCTGTCAAGGTGACCGTTTCAGAACCTCCTGTCGTTCCCAATGCATGGCTCTGTGACGAACCGATTACAACACGGCCAGAAAGGTCTGGGATGTTGAAAGTGGACTCGCCATCGCCTTCACCATAGGTCGTCCCTATGACTGCAAACAACGCTGCATACGTCGTCCTAGACACGGCTGAACCGTCGCAGAGCATCCAGCCCTGCGGTGAGGTTGTTCCTGCGAATGGAATTACTATTCCTGCTGTCATTGGCTACTCCTAGTTGGAAGCGATGCGGTTGATGCCGACTATGCGATATATATGAAGTGGACCTGACATTGTACTTTGTCCACCTGTATGCCATTGAACAGAAGACGTGTCAAGAATGGAAGTACCACTGAAATGACATCTTGAACCTCTTACATATATGCCTGTACCGTAAACGCAAGTTCCGTTAAGTGTAAAGTCTTTATTGCTGCAAGAAGTAAGAGCTTCCATGTCAATGACTTGTGTCTGCACAGTTGGCCATTCTTCCGCAGAAGCTTCAATCTCAAACGTTATGCGAACATAACTAAAATTGAACGGGTTTTCCGACATAACTACACTGCTAGACTTATTGTTTGCAAATGTGTAATTATCCCACAGAACTGTCTCGTCAGTCTCTACGACCCACCTGTTGTTCTCAACATCAGCAGTGAGCCTAACTCCCTTTCCAGCCACGAGAGGGACAGCCGTCACTGGCCCACGAATTGCACGATTTGCGTTAATTGCTGTCATTAGTTGCCTCCTGCGATGCGGTGAATTCCGACGATTTTGAATACAGTTGCGTCGTTAATGTTATCACCCTGAATCCAGTTAGTTCCTTGTTGACCCCAGAATTGAGACAACGTCAGTGTTAGGGTAGTTCCAGATAGTGTCATTTTCCACTTCCAATTTAGTTTGTATGTTGATGTTAAATTAAATCCGTCAGTGAAGAACAATGTGATTGTTCCATCTGGGTATGGTGATATCTGTATAGGAACTTCTGTAATTGTTGGCGTTCCATTAGATGTGTTGGATGAAACATAGAAACGAATTCTCTCGAAGTTGTACAGTGTTTCTGGTAGTTGCAATCCGTTTTTTAGTTGCATTCCGTTTGCACTCTCGTACAGCACAGTCTCGTCGATACCCATTGCCCTCTTCAAGTACGCAATCTGCTCCTGAGAGAAGCTTTCAGGACCAGCAAGCGGCATGCCGACAAGCTGGTTTCCTATGCTAAGAATTTGATTGTTTTCAGGCATTAGTTACCTCCTGCTATTCTGAAAATACCAACTACACGAACTATACGCATACCACGGCTATCTCCATTAGTGAAGTTCGGAGATGGATACGTGTTGTAAGTCAATGCACGAGCGACCAACACAAGGTTTCCGCTAGCATCTATTTGCAGTTGGCAAACAGGTAAGTTAATTGTGTTTGCTACGTTTCCATTAACCAACGGAGAATTCCACAAGCACGTTGTAGTATTGTGCTGGATATCGATTTCGTACACCAACGGTCTATTAGTAAATTCCATGTTATCGACGGTAATCTTCGCATACATGAAGTTAGTAATCGGTTCAGCCAGTGAATATACCTTACCAGCAGTGTCGTTGGTATTAGTGGCGTTGTAATACAGTTCCTTGAAGAAGGAATTAGCATTTGCCGAAATTCTCAGATGGTTTCCATCTGGGTTGTCAATATGGATGCCAGGGCCAGCCACGATGTCAACAGGCGCCTCGACTTGAAGAACATGGTTACCATCGCTATCAGTCGTGAATTCTAGGCCGTCACCAGCCTCAAAAGACTCTCCACCCTCCGCACTGATGGTAATCGTGCTGTTCGTTTCCGTAATTGTAACGTTCTGTCCCGCAGTGAGAGTCTTAGGCTGTGGCTTGTTCTCAATATAACCAGGCTCTCCACTTTCGGCATCCCAGTCAGCACCGCCACCACCGCCACCGCCACCTGTGGCACTGATGTTTCCATCGGAATCCAAATTGATGCCTGAACCAGCAGTTAGCTTCTTTTGTACATAGTCGAAGTCGGCACTGATTGCGTCTTCATTAATGTCGATTCCAGTGCCTGCCGTGTACGTCCCAGCAGGGCCCGTTGGTCCAGTTGGGCCTCGTTGACCGTCTTGACCGTTTTGACCCGCAGGGCCCGTCGGGCCTGTCGGTCCGGGTTGGCCGTCCTGTCCATTTTGCCCAGTCGGGCCCGTTGGGCCCGTTGGGCCGTTTCTTCCGTCAGCTCCTGTTGGACCCGTTGGTCCTGCTGGAATAGAATCGGAGTCAACGGAAATGATTACCTTGACATTTTCTCCATCGGAGTCAAGTTCCATGACAATTCCTTCACCAGCCTCGAAAGGAACCGTGAAAGGAATGGCTCCCGTTGGCCCGGTCGGGCCAGTCGGGCCCGTTTGGCCGTCTCGTCCGTCTCGTCCGTCAGCTCCCGTTGGGCCAGTCGGGCCCGCAGGAAGAGCATCGGAGTCAACCGAGATAACACCGTCAGAAGAAATGTTGATGCCTTCGCCAGGGGTCAGAGATTCCTGAATGATGCTAGGGTCAACACTGATTACGTTGTCCGAGTCAATGTGGATACCCCAGCCTGCCACAAGAAGCTGCTGGACAATAGTGGGGTCGATGTAGATGTAGCCATCGCTGTCAACTTCAATGCCTTGGCCACCGCTTAGCTTTACCCATTCGAGGCCACTGCCATCAGGCTTTACCCTGAGGTAGTCACCAGCATGCCAGTCGCTCGCATAGTGCGGCAACTTCTCCTGATACTCGGCCATCCATATGGACTGACCAGGCATGATTTCATACAAGCGCATGTACTCTTCATCCTTATACCTGATGTAGGCAATAAGGCCTCCACGGTAAGGCGTTGAGTACATACCCATACGGAAGAATTCAAGACGGCAAGCCTTGCCAGGAACAGGTGCAAATTGTGACCACCAGTCGGACTGGTCCTGCCATGTGACCATGCGGTAGACAGCAGACCAACCTTCCTTGCCCTTGCTTCCATCGACTTCATATAGGTCGAAAATTTGGCCCTTGCCATACCATTCGAAAAGCTGGTCGGCAGTGACCATCGGGTGACCGCTCGGGTCATCAGGGTCTTCCGCATCAAGGTCATGCAGCCAGTCGCCAGCAGGGTGCTGTGCATCGGCTTCGCTTGCATTCGTATACCAGCGGAGAAGGCGGTGGATATTCTTTCCCTTGGCCGTAATTACGTTGTCAGAATCAATAGTGATGCCGTCGCCAGGAACAAGAGTATTCTGTTTTCCTTCGAGGGCCTCGCCGATGGAGAGGTCAAACTTGTTCGGCTCGTATTCCTGTACACCCACGGTGCCATCGGAGCCGACGATGTCAACATCCCAGCCCGCATACAAAACGTGATTGTCCTTTCTAATCAAGGCCATCCTAGTGCCCTCCATTCTTAATCTTGTTGTCCACCAGAAGTTCCACCAGCGTCTTCACTTCCGTAATCGTGCTGTTCATGGTCGTCAACTGTTGCCTGAAATCGTCATTCAGCAAGTTCTGGTGTTGCATGTCTTCCTTCATTCGATTCAGTTCCCAAGAGAGGTGCTGAATGCTGTCATCTCTCTCCTTCTTGGTTTCTTCCCTGTCCTTCTTGACACTTTGCACTTCTGCATGGCCTTTCAACCATGCAGCAAGTGCGGCAAGCAGTCCGATGATATAGGGAAGCAATTTCCCGATTATTGCGGCAGCCGTCATCCAATAACCTCCTCAGCAAACAAGGTAACGTCACTTGAACCAATTCCGCTGAACGTGTAGCGCACAGAACAACCAGGTGCAGCAGAATACGTAATCTCAACAATGTACGTCCACTGGACGCCAGTCTGCAGACAATATTGTGAAACAGAACCAACGTTAGCGTATGTAGTAGAACTTGTGAGGTTCACCGTGCTGAACTCAGTCGTGCCATTGGGAGGCGCCGACGGAGATGTGCTGTTGTGGTAAAGCCTAGTGAATACCTTGTACGAACCACTCCAACCGCTCGGGCCAAGGCGAACACCGATGTCCATGAGGCCGCCATGCGAACCCTTCTGGCCGATGCTGAAACGCCTTGTGTAGTTGATGTCGCTGTATGCGTCCTGTGTCTCTACACCGAAATGCGCAGTGAACTCCCTGCGTGGGTCAGAGGCGCTGTATGATGTCCATTGGTCGTCGCTGTCCACTTCCACGAAGTTGAACGTGGAAGCATCCATGCTTATCTTGCCAGTGAAAGTCACACGGTCATCGAAGTTGTGCGTCATGACGTAGTAGATGCTGCCAGACCTGCACACGACATACTTTCCCTGGCCAATGGCAGTCTTGATGTCATTGAACAATGTGCTGTCGTATGCGGCGATGAAGATTTTGCCAGACAGCTCGTCAGGTGAAAATGTGCTCCACTCGTCTTCACTGTTCAGCCTGTAAATCTTCTTCTGCCCTCCCTGACCCAACGCAAAGAAGTAGTACTCGTTCACGTCAGGATAGACAAAGTAGCCGCCATACTGGGCGCCTAGGATTTCCTCGGGGCTTTCCTCACGCCTCATGCTGACTATCTTCCCAAAGCTAAGTGCATTCTCGACTTCCGAATAGGTAGTCGTTCCGTAGTCGGCAATGAACACGTTGCTGTCACCGTCTTCCGCAGATATTACGTTGTCTGAATCTATCGTAATATTACGGCCTGCCGTTAAACGTTTTTGGAAGATTCTGTCGGCATCATACTGCGAATACCAAACGTCGTTCTTGTCGATGGTCCTTGTCCACTCGATGTTTCCTTCTGGGCTGTTCGTTAACTGCGGGGTGAACGATACGATGCCAGCTCCAGATGAGCCTTCCCAGTCCAGCCAGAACTGGTCCTGGACGAAGTTGTGCAGTTTCAGGTATCCGATTATCCTGTTTCCAACGGAACGGATTTCCAGCCTTTCCACGAAGGCCGACGGTTCCACCATGTCGTCGCTTGCGGAAACGACATAGGGCCATGCGATAGTGTAGTCGGCGCCAAGGGCCCTTGTAAGAGAAACGGTGAACGTTACGTATGAGCCGCCATACTGAGTAGCAGTAAACACGCATTGGCCACGTCCGTAAACGTATTGCCAGGTAAAGTCGAAAACCTTACAATAAGTGTACTGCAAGTTATTCGTCGCCATAAGGCGGTGATGTGCCTTCTTGATGACGTTGCCTTCAATTTCAATGCCATATCCTCCCCTGTACTTTCCAGTGATTACACCGTCGGAGTCGATGCCGACCGTGTCAGAACCACTGTATTCCGAGTTCACCGTATAGGTGTTGCTGTCGCTGTCGAAGTCAACGGAAGTGTGCTCGCCAGCGGCCACATGGGTTTCATTTCCGATGAGGTCTGGGTTTACACTGATGATGACTGCGCCATCGCTGTCGTACATGTGGATGGTATCTTCGTCACCACGGATTGGCTTCAAGTTGTGCAGGCTGATTTCACGTGCGTCCTGGTCGATTTTGATGTACTCGTCACCTGGCCAGTAATAGCTGGTTCCACTGCCGCCACCCTTTCCAGGAGCGACAGGGTAGATGCTGAACTGCAGCATTCCGCCAGCGCTGTATGCCTTCAATGTGTAAAGCATGCTGTCGTCAACGAACACGCCAAGGGCACGGCCAGCCGAGTCTATTGGGATGTTCTGCGGGTTCCTTACCTGACCATCAGGGTCACTGAAAGTCGCAGCAGGTTCCTGGCTTTCCCCGACGAAAACATTAAGAAAGCCGCCCGCAAGCGGAACGCCATTGCGGGAGACAAACTGCTTAACGGGGTCAAATAAATAAGCTACTGACATATCAAGTCCTCGTCTAAAAATACACCGTTATACCATCTTTGCGACAACGCCAGTGTTGCGGTCACCGTCCCCACGCTGGACAATCCTGATGTAGTCACCGAACGTCAGAAGCGTCATACGGAAGAAGTCGCCGTCATTGATAGCGTCATCGTAGGCACTGTGATACAGGAACCATGTAGTCTGGACAAAGACATCGTATGTCAGCGAGTTGTACGGGTCGTTCACCCAGCTATACCACTTCAACAGCGTTTCGTCGCCCTTGATGGACTTCTGTGACCACCATAGGCTAGTGCCACCGCTCATTGACGGCATGACACGCATGTTGACTCCAGTGTACTTGTATACGTATGTATCTTCCTGAAGCTCCTGACGGGTGTAGCCCTTGTTGTCCGAGACTACCATGCCACGTGCGCTCTCGGCAGGGCAGTTGCCCATGTTGCCAGTGTAGACCACGCTATGCACGTTCTGTTGCGGGCTGACAAATGTGCGGCCATAGTATGAACCGACACGCTTCTGCCAGTAGCGCATGCGAAGGCCCTCGTTGTTTCCACTGAACATGTTGTTCACGATGTTCCAGTTAAGTACAACGTCGTAAACGTCTTCCTGCCACCTTCCGTCAATCTCGTCAATCCTCGTGAACTCGATTGGGTTGTTGTTATGGAACAGGTTTCCTTCGAGGTTGCAGCGGAGAGCATAATGGTCATTGTCCTTGTATGTGAACAGCTTGATAGTGTTGTTGCTCGTGGTGCATCCAATCATGCTCAGGTTCTTCAACTGGTAGCTGCAGTTCGCACCGAACACAACGTTGTTGAACTCTACAGGATAGTGTGTATTGTCGTTGTCCGTCACGTAGTTGATGCTTGCATTGAACGTGCCACCCTCTACGATGACCTGGCCCTTGCAAGTCCACGCTGTGCCACCATCTACAGTGCAACGGTGGAACCATACTGCCCCGAAGTTAGGAGCATACGGGAGGTGAACCCTTGAATCATAGAAGCTGGCCAGCTGGCAGTTTAGCGAGCAGTTGTCGAGGTTGGAGTTCCATATGTCGAACGTGTGGGCGCTTAGGGTTGTCGTGTTCGCCTTTACGTTCCTGATGTTTACCGCAGTTCCCGACGTGTTGAAGTAGAATGTGTTGCAGTCCACGTTCAGGATATCGGTGAAACCGTTTGCGTCAAGCGAAGCGATGTAGCGTCCAGCAAGGTCAAGCTTTGTCTGTCCATCGGCCTTGATTGCGTTCACATAGGCCAGCGTCGATGTGAAGTTGGAAAGCAGGAGCCTGTTCAAGGAAGTCGTCCTTGCCTGCACCTTTGTCAACCAGTCGATATCCGTCGGGCTAAGCCACCACTTGTCGTGAATTTCGGTGTATGCGAAAGACAGCAGGTCAGTGGAGTTGAACATTCCGCTTCCCTGCAACTCGCAGCGACTGAAAGTTATTCTCGTGTTGTCCCCGCTGTAAGTAATAGGGAGCCTAGCGTGGAATTCAAGCTCGGCATTTGCAATGGTATACTTGCCATTTATATTGCTGTTGACGAAATAGTTCGTCGCATCAATAACGTAGCGTTCCGCCTTGCATAGAAGGAAATCCCTTGCCGTCCTGAACCATGAACTGTGTATTTCCTTCTGGTGCCCGTTGCAGTCGAAGTCGGCCACGAAGTCCGTGTTGCTCGGAATGATGACAGTGTTGCAGTTGAAAGTGCCAGTGACGAACTTGGCGCCCTCGTCGAAGTACAGGTTCTTGCTCGTGTAGTAAGTCTGCTCGGTCACATACGTGCCAGGGATGAATCGGCAAATCCTTGCCGTCGCAATGGCCTTCGTGCTGACCGTGTTCGGGAAATTCAGGAAAGAAGTGATGTTCTCCTCATACTGACCAGGCATAACTCCATAGACAGTACACGGGATAATCTCGTCGTGCCACATGAGAATCCATCGGCCCGTATCCGAAACATCGCTGCCAATGACATAACCGCCGTCAATAGCGTTCGTGCTGTTCGGGTCCCACATGTACATCCTGACCGGGCAGTCTCCCTGCTTGTAGTAGCCAGTGACCGTCACGGTTCCCACTTCTGGGTTCACGTTGCGGAGTTCCTCGATAGTGGAAACCTGCGTATCGCTTGTCCCGTTCTTGCCGACATCAAGGCCGTCCTCGAAAGTATCGAGAAGCTCGAAAGTTCCGTCGCCGTTGTTCTTTTCGACCTTTACGTCGATGATGCCGTCATCGTAGAACACGGTGTCTATGCGGCCATCGTTGGTCGTAAGCATCGGGTTCTCCGCCGGGGAATAGTCGTCCCCCGTCAGCGAATACACCGTAATCGGCGTCTGGCTGTCATGGGCATACAATGTGATGCGGCCTGCGTTCAACGGCAAGCCATTGTCATCAAGAAATCGTCTTTGAAACGCTAACTTCATCAGTTGCCTCCTTAGGAGTTATGGCATCAATCATTGAAGTGGCCGCCTTTACCTTTTCGGCCTGTGCCTTCGTCTTTGCAGCGTCAAGTTCTATGGCCTGCTTCTCGATATCCATTTGGGACTTTTCGAGTTCCATTGCAGCCTTGGCCGCATCGGTTCCGCCTTCGAGTTCCTTCTGGAACGCCATTTCCTGCATCTTCTGTTCGTGGCCTAGCTTCATCTTCATGAGCTCGCCCTGGATGGTCAGGCCAGTATTCCTTTCGGCACTTTCGTAAGACTGGATTTGCTGCTGCATCTGCTGGATTTCCTGGTCCTTCTGCTGGATAGCCTTCTTCATTTCCTCGACAGTTACAAGGGCCTGCTGTTCGGTCGGGCTTGGCGTAGGAGCAGAATGCATGCTTGCGTAGACCTGGCGGAGAACAGCATTGTCGCTGTTGGCCAGAAGCATTCCGTCAAGAACGATTTGCAACTTAATCGGGTCCTGCTGCACGGACGGCAACATGCCATTGAGCATCTGCAAGGCGATTTGCCTTTCCATCATGGACTCGGGTCCCTCGATTACGTCAACCGTAACGCCCTGTACACCGAGCAATCCGAGAACTGCTTCGGCCACTGCCTTGTATGTCGTGCGCATGTTTTCATAGAAATGGCGGATATTGGTGGCCTCGGTCTGCTTGTCCAGCATGGCCTGCGTGGCCGTGATTTCCATGTTGCTGTCAACCATGCCCTTGCTGTCCACGCCAGTGATGGAATGCATGAATTCAAGGTTGCTTGAAATGATGTTGACAACGTCACCGAACTCTACTGCAGTCTGGATATACTTCGGCGGGTCAAGAACAGTCTTGCCGTCATCGGTAGTCCTGTTGTAAGTGACCAGCGGGTTTCTCGTCTTTCCGATGTTGCGATAGCCGCTTTCAAGGTCTTCCACTGCATCGACAGTCGTCATGATAATCGGCTTCGGTGACAAGGCCAGCCTTTCGCCGAGGGCCGTGTAAGCCATGTTGATAATCTTCTGCACTGGGGTAGCCTTGCGGACAATTCCCTTGTACACGACCTTGTCGTTCACAAAACACTTTTCACCATATACCGGGAAGAGCGGTATCCTGTCAATCTCAATCACGGCGGGGTCAGCGACCATCCTGTCACCGAGAAGTTTGTAGACCGTGCATTGGCCGTTCTCACGAACGTAATACGTCACAAGCGGTAGCCCTTCGCCCTTGCCGTGACAGTTGACCAGCGGGTCTTTATCGGTGTCGATATCGGGATAGTTGTGCCTGACCCAGTTCTTGCTCTTGACTTCGACGATTGCTCCTTCGAAGGCATCAGAACCGTCGGCAGCCGTGGAGTCCGGGTCAAGGTAAACTTTTGTGATATCCTCGGGCGCATAAATGCACGGGACGATTTCGCCATCAACCTCTTCGGTACTCAGTGCGAAAACGCCCAGGCCATATGCGACCACGCTTTCCAGGACGTCCACTGCCGCACGGGAACTAGCAGATCGGAAGAGCGTCGTGTAGGGAAAGAGTGTAGATCTCG
>ERZ809497.46-NODE-46-length-11789-cov-3.971195_pt1 | contig 11789 bp, 12 predicted proteins | sample MGYA00521237_ERZ809497 | MGnify/ENA primary metagenome ERZ809497 (study PRJEB31581, sample SAMEA3312976) | metagenome | study: EMG produced TPA metagenomics assembly of the PRJEB8939 data set (Metagenomic analyses of Rumen microbiomes reveals... | reverse complement strand
ACAATCGCAAGAAAGTACCAAAAATTTTCAGCACACTTTTTTCGCACTTTCTTGCCGCAAGATTTTACACTTGACAAATTCTGTATATCATGCATAAAATAATACACATACATTTGTAAAATATGCTGTGTATAAAACTATTGACTTTTTACTTTCCGTATTGTATACTAATAGTAGTGGTTTTCCTCACAAACTCCACTTGCATATACCGGCGGTTATCAATAAAATTCTGATTGCATATGATTTTATCCCCGCCGGTATAGTGTTTATAATCCGCGTGTGCGGTTTATATAATGAACATTCCGGAATATTTATTATGAAAGGAAAGGTGTATACAATGTATAGTACACAATCCACACTTGACGTAACCAAAAGCGCAATCAGTCAACTGATTGCAAAAGGTTACATGGATGAGGCGGACGGGGAACTTGCTGCGCTTGATGATCATGTTATCGTAGACCTTGGCGAAAAGTTAGGTCTAAACGGTGACGGCGACTTTTCCGTAGACAGCGCACCGGACATCATGTTCAAGGCACTGCTTGCACAGCTTGGCAAAATCGTTGTTGATACCCGCGCATATACCGCCCGTTTGCCTAAACTCTTTGTTGACACGGTAAACTGGGGTATTATGCAAGAGCACATCAATATTGATTTGTCGGATTGCATGATTGACGAAATGTGGAACGCAAACGGCTATGTTGCATGGAATACTCCGGAAAGCGGCGGGGTATACCCCGGAGTTGAGGAGGGCAAGCGCATTGCTGCAATCGAATTCGGTTGCTACAAGCCGCCGGTTTCTGCCAAGCTGTACAAGAAAGCACACGGCGTTATGGTCGCATTGACAACCGCCCGTGAACAGTTCTTTACAGCATTTCGCGGCTTGTCTGAATACGAATCTTTCCTTGCCGGACTGTATAACAGCGTGGAAAATACACTGCAAGTCAAGGCGGAAATCTATGGTATGATGTGTCTGTCCATGGGCATTGCAACCGCATTTGCAAACGGAAATGCGATTGATCTGCGGGCAAGCTATGTTGCAGAAGGTGGTGTAGACACAGGACTCACCGCAGCGGAACTGCTTGCAAAAGAGGACTTTCAGGTACACGTGCTAAAAATGATTGATCTTACAAAAGAGTATATGCGCGGACTTTCTGCACTGTACAATGATCATGAATTCACAACTTTCAGCACAGAACCAATTGTAACTATGCTGTCACAAGTTGCAAGTGCGTGTAAGTTTGGTGTACGTGCAAATACGTACAATGAAAAACTGCTTGGTATCGGCGATTATGACCGCATTCCCGCTTGGCAAGCAGCTATCGCAAGCGGTAGCACAATGCCGTATACGTTTGACACGGCAAGCACAATCTATCTCACAAATGCGGCGGCAACCGCGGCGGGACTGACACCTGAAGAAGGTGAACCGCTTGCACTGGAAAATGTCATTGCTGTGGCATATGACCGTTTTGCAATGGGTGTTACAGTTGATAAGCGCAAAGTCACACAGCAATACAGTGCAAGCCGCGATACGGTGAACAGTTTCTATCACAGCTTGATCAACTACGTTGTCAATTCTCATTTCCCGATTGTTGCATTTTATATCGGAGATGAACAGACCTGATAAAACAAATCCCCCGCGGCGGTACACGCGGGGGATTTTTAGAAAGGAATGATAAACCATATGGGAAAGAAATTTGAGCCAACATTTTCGCAAATGGCTGCATACATGGACACGATTAAAAGGACAGACAGCCATTTTTCCTATTTGCTTGCATGTGATTGCATGATGTTTGAGTATACGGGACTCCCTGAAACAATTGATCATTTTTACCTTGAACAGTATCTTAATTTATCCGGCATTGCTGCAATCGGAAAGGTTGGCAAAGAACTGTATGCAGCCCCGTTTGCAAGCCGGAACGGGCAACTTGATCAATATGGACTTGGTATTGACTGCACGGCATTTGTCCCAAACGGGGAAAGCATACGCGGCGAAATCGGCAAAGATGTTGCTGTTATCTATAACAATACCAACCACACACCGCAAACTGATATTTTCTTTGATACACAGTTTTTCACAGAGATTGACAAGTCTACAAACAGCAATATTTTGTTTGCCCGCATTGCGCCTATTTTCACCGCGGCGGATGATAAAACAAAGGAACAAATCAAATCTGTGATAGAAAATGTTATTGCCGGAAATCTTGAAACGGTTGTATCTGAAAATCTGCTTGATATGTTCGGATTGCAAGCGGGCACTGAAAACGTCAAAATTCTGGATGTGTTCCAACATCCGGAACGGGTGCAATATGTGCAATATCTTTCGCAGCTATTTGACGTTGTTATGCGGCGGCATTTTTCGCGGCGGGGTTTGTCTATCAAAACCCCAACGAAAGCAGCACAGCAAAGCACAGACGAAATACACGGCATGGATTCTGTTTCTTGGTTCTATCCGCTGAATAAACTGCAAGCACGGCGGGACGGTGTGAAAATGGTAAATGATGTTTTCGGCACATCTATAACAGTTGATTTTTCGGAAATCTGGAAACAGGAGTTTTCAGCCTATCAATTGCGCTTGCTGCAATCGGATGTACAAGCGGAAAAAGATGTACAGGAAACCGAAACGGAAACCGAAAGTGAAACAGAGGTGAATGAAAATGATGTGGATGTTTGATATCCCGAAACCGACACGGACAACAACACGCATTTTTGATATCATTGCGGAATATCAGCGGCGGAAAGGACAAGCCCCGCCCCTTGATATTAAAGACAGCGATAACAACACGATAGCGGAAACCGCGGACGTTTTCCCGTTGTGGATAAAATACGGTGATTTTCTGTATAGTCAATCAAAGTTGGTTGTGTCTATCGTAGAAAATGAGCCTTTAGATGGCGGCTATATTTTTGCTGATTGGGAAAATTTCTGTGCCCGAAACGCGGACAATCTCAAACGCATGATTGATGCGCTTTTCGCTGATTATAACCCCATTGAAAATTATTCTATGACAGAAAGTGGGGCGGACGTTGACAAAGAGGATAAGACAGAAATAGCACCAAGCGGGACAACATCAACCGCGCATTATCAAACCGGCATAAACTCATCCGGTGACGGTGATTTGACAGACAAAAGCACAATTTCGTATGATAACGCCAAGTCAACCACCACACCGTCAAACACGCAATCTATGTCATTTGACGGTTCAACATATTCCGGATTTTACAAAGCGCGGGAACATTATTTCAAACGTAACGGCAATATAGGTACTGTCACAAATGCCGATATGATAACGCAAGAATTGACTATGCGAAAATACTGTGATTTGCTTGCGGACTTTGTGCATAATTTCATTATGCAATACTGTTACTTTGTGGGGTGATAATATGGCGGGTGCATTGACGGTAACTGTGTATAATACCGCGGATGATCAAAAGATTTTAACAAAAACGCTGTCAAGCGGGGTTGACTATTCCGGCAATATCCGCGGCACTGTAGACTTGCATAGCCCCGTAATTGATATTGAGGGCACGTTAACCGCGGATATAAACTATTGTAAAATTGTTGTACCGGTTGACGATATCCCCGCAAACAATCAAACACGGTATTATTTTTGCCGTGTTGAGAATGTTAGAACGGGGTTGTCAAGATTACATTGTGAACTTGATGTTTTACAAACTTTTAACGCGGGTGTCAAGAATTGTACTGTTTGTTGCAAAAGAACTTTTGTGTCTCAAACTCCCTATATAAATGACCCGCTTGCCCCTATCGAACAGCGCAAAGTGATTGCATACCAAGAACCGGCAACCGGAAACGCAAATCTTTGCGCACATTCCGGAAATTACATTTTTATAACAGTGGGGTGACAGTGTATGCCGTATATACAGCTTTATGAAGATAGTGCTTGCACACAGCTTTATGCTGCGTTGCCGACAGTTCCCATTACGGGAACACTGCACGGAAATCCTGAAAATGTAACAATCGGCGATAAAACATATAGTATGATTGGGCGGAATTCGTCATATATGAATAATGCTGATTTGATACAATCTAATCCGCCGTTTTTATCCAGTCGTAACAGATATCCAACCGGAAAAACGCTATACTGTAAAAATGGTTTGCGTTTTACAATTACGGAAACCGGCGTCAATTATGATAATTGTATGATTGCTAATATTTATATAGACAGTTTCCGATTTTCAAACGGTGAATCGCATGTTGTCCGCCCCGATCAACCGGTTTCCCTATATTGTGCACAGATTATTGTTGACGGCAATTTGTATTACGGTTTCACAGCGTTTTTTGAGAATAAGCAAAACACAACCGCATATCTGTCAATCCTTGCAAAAGAAGATTTTTGGACGGGAACATTCCGCCCACCATATGACTATTCCGCCGGAACGGATGAGGACGGCGGACAGAGTACCGGAACAATTCCGAATAATGCAGCAACAGAAAGTGCAACCCCGTCAAGAATTATTCCGACCGGCGGACGGGGGCTGCATACATATCTTATCAATATTTCCGCATATGGTGATATACAGGGGTATTTATGGGGCGACAATACAACACTTGCCAAAACCCTTTGGCAAAAATTCTTGAATAAAACACATTCCCCCGTTAACTGTGTGCTAGGTTGTTACAGCTTGCCGGCTGTCTTTATGCCGTCCGCAAGCGGCAATACGGGTGTGCATATCGCGGGTGTATATCTTACTCCGATTTCGGGCACTTGTTCAAGTGTCAATTTGGGGTTTGTTGATCATGAGTTGACATTCCCGCCGCTTGACGCACCTTTCAGGAGTTTTGCTGACTATACTTGCATTGCTTGCAAGCTGCATTTGCCGATTGTCGGCGATATCACAATACCCGCCGAATTTGTCATAGATAAAACTGTAACGGTGCGTTATAGGGTTGATCAATTCAATGGCAACACAGTTGCCCGTGTGAAATCGGCGGGACAGACAATTGCAGAACTGTCCGGAAATTGTGCTTATAATCTCCCGATAACCGGCGGTGATGATGGAACGCTTGACAGATTAGGCGCATTGTCTAATGTTGCATTGCAGCTTTCCGCGGGAAATGTTGCCGGTGCGCTTGCTCAATCCGCCGCGGGACTTGGCGCACAATTCCAGACACAAGTTGCAAACAGCAATTTTAACGGCAATACCACCGCTTGCCAAAACGGATATGCATATATTGAGTATATCTATCCAACTACAAACTATCCGGCGCAATATGGTCAAGTATATGGTTATGCGTGTAGTGTTTCCGGTAAGCTGTCCGATTTTAAAGGCGGTTACGGCGAATTTGAAGTGAATATAGACAGTATGGAAATAGCGGGGGCAACACTTGCAGAAAAAGAGGAAATCCGCGCATTATTGCAAGGGGGGATAATTGTATGCTGACATTGAAACACAGTGACGAAATTGCATATAATGGTTCAAATAATGTTGCCCGTATGGATTTGTACGCGGACACCGCGGCGGATTTGGCCGGCGTAACAACATTTGACAGCATTGTGCTGCAATCCGGATCAAGTGCATATGATATTGCAACCGGCAATATTTATATGTTGCAATCCGGCGGAACGTGGATAAAGCAACCGTCAAACAATGCGTTTGATAACGTCTATACAAAATCTGAAATTGATGATATTGTAACAGATATTGACGGGGATATATTAGCGGTATCGAATGACGTTGCGAAACAAAATGACGTGCTTTTCGATCTACTCAACACGGGCGGCAAAAACCACTTGCAGCAAAATTCCGGAACAGCAACAAGAAATTTTGCGATTCCGCTTGAAATCCCCGCGGGTGACTATGTGCTGTCTATAGGTGAAATCACATCAACCGACACAGATGCAAGTGTTTGCCGTATTGCCGTTGCCAATTCCGCTGATACAGCAATTTTCGCGGGCGGTACAACACGCGGGGCGGATAAAGTGTTACAGTTTACAATCAGCGAACCGGCTGCAACACTGTATATTTATGCAAGCGATAGCTATTCACATTCAACCGGCGACACTGTCACAATAACGAATGTTATGGTATGCAGTCAATCCGATTATGATTTTTCGCCGGAATATGTGCCGTATTGCCCGACACTTGCAGAATTTTATGCACTGTATCTATCCGAAATATCCGGTATAAATGTGCTGTTAGGGGGCGGGTTTCCGTGACTGTAATTGAAAAAATACAATCTATGATTGCAAAATCTAATGATACAACCGGTTTTTCTGATACTGATTTGACAACCGCAATCACAAATCTATGCGCGGGATATGGCGGGGGCGGTGATATACCGGAATTTTACACGCCAACCGGTGCAACGGGTGTCAGCACGATATACGGCAAAATAGTAAAAACGGGACACAAAGCAACATGGACGGGACGGGTTGATTTTACAGCAACATCATACGGAGATAAACATATTTTTACTTTACCGGAAAATTTGCGACCGTACACAAAATACTTATACAAATGCGGATCCGGTGGTTCGGCAAGTGACGATACAGGGTATATTTTGCCAAATGGTGAAGTTCATATAGTGTTTTCAAGCAATAAGACATTTACAATGGCTGATATGTCGTGGGATGTTATCACACCTGATTATAATGTAACAGTAGATACAGCAAAAGTTACAAGTCATTATGGCGGAATTGAAAAAATCGGAAATTTGGCAATCATGCAAGTTTCGTTTACCGTTTCCGGAATTTCCGCCGGTTGGCATTCTAATATTATAACAGTACCGTCCGGAGTTAGACCGCAAACATCACAATGCCCATTTTGTATTTATCGAAACCGCAATACAGCACAATATCCCGATACATGGATAGGCGCGGACGGCGTGTGTGATATGTACATACAACCGTCACTTGGGACAACAATTGACGTTATGTGTATGTGGGAAATATAAAAACAAAACCCCGTGCAATGCACGGGGTTTCGTTTCGGTTGATCATTTTTCCGGCGGTACGATAACAAGGTTATAGGTATGCTGTCCCCCGCCAAGGTCAACATTTTGGCACTTGACTGTCAAAGGGGTGTCCCATTGTGCCGGATTGCCGAACATCGAAACAATCCGCTTGACGGCGTTATAGATACCAACCGAAACCGCCTGATATCCCTTGCCGTACTTGTCAATGATAACAACACGCGGGACGTTAACAAGCTCCCCGCTTGTTTCATTGGCGCACTGGATAACCTCCACGTAAAAGTGTGTCATTTCAATGGGTTCATTAATTTTTGCCGAAAGTTTTTCAGGGTTTGCACACGCATTATAAAGCGTTGCCTTTGCGCGGTTATCCTCTGCCGTCATTGTGCAATAGCCTTTGCCACCGCCCGCAATGTCACGGGCAAGATTGATCTTGCCGAAAAAGTCAGTAGACAGTGCAAGGGTGTCCGCCACATCATCCGCGACAATATCCGCCGCGGTTTCGGTTGCCGTTTCCGGCGCGGTTTCGGTTGCCGCGTTTGCGGCTGCATTCTTTTTGATTTCGTCTTTCATAGTGGTTTTTCCTTTCTGGCATGTTTCCGTGTGCTTGGTTGCTCATCAGCGACAATCCGCCACGATTGCCGGACGGGGGAATTATTCCCCCGTTTCGCTTTTCACGGTGATTCTTTCCAGACAGTTGAAATGTCAACATCACTTGCATTTGCAAGGGTAACTTTGATTTGAAACCGGTGCGCGGGATTTAATCCATAACTTTTCTTTTTGCTGTCAATCTTGGCGGCAATCCGGTCAAATCGTTCACGTGCTGATTTTGCGCTTTCCGCTTGCAAGAAACAGTATGCGGATTGATAGCCGCCTTTCTTGGTAACCCATGATACTTTATACCACTTCATTTATACAAATCCTTTCTGTAGAAAATCCACGCCAAATCACCATACCCCCAAGGGGAATATAAAGAATCTTTTCTTTCCAGATTTCCCCAAGTTCCGTTTTTAGCGGTTGCATATGCAATGAATGTACGTGTTTTGAAAGGGTGACCGGCGGATTTGATTTCGCTTTTTAATACTTCATCTGTTTCCGTGTTGTGAATGATAATAAGATTAAGCAAACCGGTTGCTTTGTCTTTCGCAATTGCGACAAGCAACCCGAAAATTTTAGCGGTTGACATAGCTGTTCTGATTTGATCATAACACGAAATCAACTTGTCAAGGTTCTGCTCCTGATAGAAATAAGCAGAATTCTGATAATCCAAATAGGCTTGATTTGCGCTATCACACAAATTTCGCAGATAGCATAAAAGTTTATAATCTTTCATAGTAGTTTACCTCACTTTCAAATTTTCAAAATACCGGTTTTCGGATGATAGTAAAATACTATCATAACAATTATAGCATATTTGCGTTATTATGTCAATAGGTTTTTAAAATTGTAACTATTTACAATTTGTAGAATTTGAAAATTTCATAAATATCTATAGTCAATTTTGCATATTGAAAAATACGTAAATTCGCAATTTTGAAAATCGCTAATTTGTTCATTCAAAAACTTTTACGTATCGCGTTCTAGCCGTTTTCAGGTATAAACTACTCAAAAAGAGAAACCCCCCTAGAATCGCACGCTAGGGGGTTTAAAAACGATTTTACAGTGCGCATTTTTCTGCACATACTATTGTTAAATACCATGTGTATTTCTGTTCCTGTTCATCTGCACAACCGCGTTAACGTATGCTTTAAAAAGTGCCCCGTCTATGTTGGTAGCATAGTAAAAGCGATTTGCTTTGTATAATCTCCAAAACACGTCAAGCAAAGAACCCCTTGCACCAAATCCATATATTTCATTGTGCGCTGTGATTTCGCCGTGTGTTAAAATATAGCTGTCCTTGTATGTGCGTGTTGCCGGTCTAACATACACGCATAGACCAACATCATTTTTGATCAACTGCAATTTTAACAGCTTTCCGGACTGCCGTATAAATAACCTATTATATAGAATCTTTGCTTTCTGTTCTTTATCCGGCGGGATATGTGGGTAACTTTCTGTCGCCCATGTTCCCTTGCCGGTGATTGCAGCAAGTTTCGGATTTGGAAAGCCGAAAAACCGCTTATTAAGTTTCTGTCTCTGTTCAGACAGATTTGCCGCCAAGATTTCAAAATAAATGTGTGTGCCCTCTACTGTTTCAATTTGGCGGGTTTCGCCTTGCTGCATAATGTTTGCTATATCACGTATGCACAGTTCATCGAACCAAGGTGAAGTCAAATCTATGGTATTGGACAGCATGAAAACAACGGGGCATTCTCTGTCACGGATAATTGTTTTTGAAATGTCCGTAAATGCTATGAAATCATTATAGCCATAACCGGAAAGCTGCACAAATTCGTCAAAGATGATCAAATCGCCGCGGGGGCAATTGTATGATGATTTCAAGTTATCACTTTCCGCCAATGAGCAACAAAACATAAAATGTTCGGGACACTTTTCAATGATGTGTCCGGTATCATCCACATTGCAATAATACCACCGTTTGCCATAATAAAATACGCTGTTCCATTCCCCTTTCGTGATTTTCGGGATATAATCATATTCAAGAACAGTTTTGAATAAATCTTTCATGGTTTTTGGTGTCACCATATCCGGAGTACACCTTATATAGTGTATAATCGTTCCGTACATTTCATGCATGATCATTCCAAGCAATAGCGGGTTTGTTGTCTTTCCCTGTGAACGATCGGACATTGAAATCACATAACCGAATTTTGTGAAATCTGCTTTTAACGGATTGTATACATGTTTCGGGCATTTGAGTTTTGCATACTCTTTTTTGATTTTGTCCCAATTATATAAAATGCCTTTCTCTTTGTCGTTGTCGATATACTTTACCTCTTGCATATTTTCCGCCTTTCTTCAAGAATCTGTTCTAATAACCGGATGTATACATCATCCATTTTTATACTAAATGGTATCGGGACAAGTGCAACCCCTGATTTTTCTTGCATGATTTCCGTGTGTCCCTGATAATCTGTCACGGTTGCCGAATATTCGTAATTTGCATACACGCTTGCAAGTTTGTCCGAATCATCACATGCAAGTATAAAGTTATCCGTGAAGTTGTCAAACAGTGAATTGATATCTACATAACCGATTATTCGTTTCCTTTTTTCGCCGGTTTCGGTTTCATACTCTTTGTATACGGGGTAACTGTTTTCCGTTGCAAATGACTGCATGATGTTTCTTTCGTAACTGCCTTTACGCATACCGGCAACTGTGATTTCCGCATGTTGGTCATAGTATTTTACATACCGCTTTGCGCCTAATGTCATAAAAATATAATGTTTCGGATTCTTGTCTTTATCCTTGTCTATCCAGTCAAACGTTCCGATTTCGGCGAAAACGTCCGGCAAATACTGCCGGTTGTTTTCTATGATCATTGCATTATATTCCGCAATAATCGCACGGTTTCGTGGGGTATCGTCAAAATAAATGCTGTCAGTATCACAATAGAGCACATTACACATAGTAAAATCACTGTCTAAATTATATACTGTCCGTAATAATCGGGCACGGGCATGTGCGGTTACATATATGCCCCAAAATGGCGAAAGCAGTTGTTTTGATATCATTTTTTCATACGTTTTGTTGCTTGGTATTTCGTACCAATCGCCCGTTTCTACTTTCTTACCGTTATCAAGCACAAATGGTTCATCTTGGTTATATTTGTATTCTGTAAAATTCAAACGTGTAACGCAGCAACCGTAAAAACTGTTTAGCATTGCTTTTGCGTTTTTATATTCAATCGTGTTATCCTTTCCCGCCGCTTTAAGGTTTTGTTTCAGTTCATAGTATTTTTTTAACGGTTTCAATAGATAATTCGGTAACCGTCCCCTTTCGGCACATTGACATTCAACAACCATTATTTTATCCCATTTGTAAAACTTGGTATATATTTCATAGTCAAGTTCTGTTAAACAAACACGGATTTTTTCAGCGGCATATAATCGCCCGTTGTCAAATTTCGCATTCCGATACTTTATAATTTTATGCTGTGATTCGATTGCATGATAAGTCTTTCTTTCTATGCCGTCAATGTCAACGGTTATGATCATGCACTTTGTTGTCAATTTATTGTCGGTTATTTCCTTTCCGTTACATTCACATTCACACGGAACAAAAGCAGTCATAGGATAATAACACAACGGGGACAACATAACCGCCGGATAACTGCTTGTATAGTCTACCCCAATAGTGTTTTCCCACTTGGCGCAAACAAACCACACATTTGCATGTGTATAACCGCCGCGGAACAGAAATTCCATGTAATAATTATAATTTACTCTGTCCGGATATAACTCATACACGGCTTGCCGGATTTGCTCTATACATCCGGTTTGTTCTGCATAGTATTTTATATCATTTCGCACGATTCCGGTCGCTGTCAACGGAATGTCTAAATGCTTATCGGAAAACGTCTTAAAAATATAGTCACCCCATTCCGCCAAGATACGAACATCATTTTGACAGTATCCGGTTTCGTTGTCTGTTCCGTTTGTGCCGTCCTCTAATTCTGTCAAACTGTTCCTGATTTTATTATAATCCAAATCCCCTTTTAGTTTTTTCGTGCTGCAATAGTTTTTTGCAAGGGTTGCCAAACCGCCTTGTCCGCTGATTGATAAGCATTCACGGAATTCCACTTGCCCCGTTACAGCGGTCAAAGGGTTGTGGCTTTCCCTTGCAAAAATCTTTGACCAACGAAACCGGCGGGACAAAAACGCAAATTCATGCCCCAAATTTGCAACCCATAATAAAATATATGCTTTCTTGGGTTGCAGCCACTTGTTCAACTACTAGC
>ERZ809497.45-NODE-45-length-12159-cov-6.234220_pt1 | contig 12159 bp, 10 predicted proteins | sample MGYA00521237_ERZ809497 | MGnify/ENA primary metagenome ERZ809497 (study PRJEB31581, sample SAMEA3312976) | metagenome | study: EMG produced TPA metagenomics assembly of the PRJEB8939 data set (Metagenomic analyses of Rumen microbiomes reveals... | reverse complement strand
GGCCGGCGTTCTGTGATGAAGCGTTGAGGTTATCCATGTACTTGTTCATAGTTTCGGTCAACTTCTTGCTGGCAGCAGAGGTTTGCTCGGCACCTTGGAGCTGAAGCTCGTAGATGGAGTTGAGCGACGTCATGCTGGCGGCCACCTTCTTGATGGTGTTGGCATCGAGGGCGCTGAAGTCGAGCTTGCCCAACGAGTCGGACAGCTTCTTGTTGGTCTCAACGTAGTTGTTGGAGAATTCGGAGATGGACTTCGTAGCGCGGTCCATGGCGTTGGCATAATTGGTGGTAGCGGCCATGGCATTGCTGATGTCAGCCATCTGACCGGCGTTGGCAGCCAGTTTGTCGAGACCCTTGCCAAGTTTGTTGAAGGTTTCTTCGCTGACATTCATCTTTTCAAACATCTTGCTGAGCATAGCTTCTTCGATGTTGGTGGGCTCGCCCTTTGAGGTGGCACCCGTAGTAGCAAATTGGGTCTTCGTCTTACCATCCCAATCCTCTTCGAGTTCGACGAACACATTGTCCCAAGCATAATCGATGTGCTGGGGCTCGAAAGCCGACATAAAGAAGATCAATGCTTCGATACCCAGACCGAGAGCCAACATGAAGTCAGCGCCAGGGATGTGGGTCAGTTTGAAATATGCACCAATCATAACCACAGAGGCACCCCAACCATAGAGGTATCCCATAAAGGTTTTGAACTTTCTCGAAACGAGGAATTGCTGGAATTTGCTAAGTTGTTGCTTTGCCATGACAATGATAATTTAAAGTTGTTTGAAAATTTGTTTATTTTTTATTTTGTTGATTTCTTGTTGTTTATGTTTTATCTGTACACTCTCGACATTCTCGGGTTGTCACCCTTGTTGCGGCCTAAGTAAGGCTGGATGCAACGGAAACCAGTGTAGCAGTTGGCGGAGTCCTGATACTGGTAGTCGCGGGTCGTGACTTGCAGGTAGTAGGACACATCCTTCCATGAACCGCCGCGGACGACCTTACGCTTCATGACCGGCGGGTCATCAACCTTGGCATTGTAGGTGTAATTGGGGTTCATGTCCCAAGTGAAGTTATACGAATTGGGGTCGTAGGCGGTGTTGGTCCACTCGGCCACGTTGCCAGCCATGTCGTAGAGGCCCCAACCATTGGGCGGATAGCAGCCCACCACGAGGGTGCGCAGACCACCGTCGGCGAGGTAGTTACCACGACGCGGCTTGAAGTTGGCCATGAAGCAGCCCTTGGCGTTGGCGGCGTTAGGACCACCCCACGGATACGGGTTCAGCATGTGACCACCACGGGCAGCCCATTCCCATTCGGTCTCGGTGGGCAGACGGAACTCGCTCAAGTCGACGCCCTTGCGCGAACGCAGATAGGCATTGAGCAATTCGGTACGCCACACGCAGAAGGCGCGAGCTTGTTGCCAAGTCACACCGACCACCGGATAGTTGTCGTAGGCCGGATGCCAGAAATACTTCTCCGTCATCGGGTCGTTGAATGAATAGCTATAGTCGTGGATCCAGCACAAGGTGTCGGGATAGACGCTGATGACCTCGGCACGGGCATAGACTGAACGGTCGCTGTAGCCTTGCTTACGGTTCGACCAAGCGCCCTTGCGGTCAACGTTGATGCCAGCGTCGGCCTCACCCAGCGAGTAGTCGTTCTCCGTGAGCTTGCCATCGGAGAATTCCTTCTTGGCAGCGGCTTGGAGGTCAAACCAATAGTAGGAATAATACAGCTTGCGCGGGTCGATTTCCTTTCTCATGAAATATCTCTCGTTTTCAGGGAGATACATGGGCTCGAGGGCTTCGCGCACATCTTGTTCCTTGCTGTTCCAATCCAGTTTCTCTTTCCAGTTCAAACGGGGCGGATCGTACACCTCGCCGGTTTTGCTTTCGGTGATGGCGAACCTGTCGGGGAACGACTCAGCCAAAAGACGACGGGCGATGGAGTCACGCACCCAGTAAACAAACTGGCGGTACTCGTTGTTGGTGATTTCGGTTTCGTCCATAAAGAACGCCGAAACACTCACCGTCTTGGGTTCGTTGAGGTAGGAGTTGGTGATGTCTTCACCACCGGCTCCCATGGTGAAATTACCCTGCGGCACGAATACCATGCCGTATGGGTCAGGCTGATTGAAGGTCTTGTTGGACTTTCTCACTCCAACCAATTCGCCTTGGTTTGAATTGCCGCAGGCTGTCAACAGCAGCAGTGCGACCGAAAACACGAACAGTAGTCTCTTCATCTTCTTGACAATGATTTAATTACTATTTTTTTACTTCTATTTATCTTCTTTTTTATGGGCCTTTTTAGGGCTTACTCTGTTCAGAAAGAACCGCCAAAATTAGAAAATATTATGTTCAACCTTTCAATTTTTGTCTTTTTTTTCAGTTTTTCTTTGCTCAAATCGTCAATATCACGTCTCAAGTTGTTCAATTTGGCGTTCATTAATCGTTCATTAATTTACAAATATCTAACGCTACGGTAGTCACGCGGCGTACGGTCAAGGTCGAGCTTGAAGCAGTAGCCGAGCGAAACCTCATGTGAACCAGGCAAGCCCAAGCCCATCATATTGATGTCATAGGCATAGCCGATGGTGAAGTCCTTGATGACCAAACCCGCCGTAATGCCAATGGACTCTTGCGGACGGTAATTGACGCCCAAGGAAAGTAAGTTGTTATAGACCACCTTGCCGCTCACGTTGATTTGCCACGAGGCGATGTCGGTCATGGCAGCCACCGAAGGCACGAAGGTAAACCTAGGCAGGTCTTCAAACTGGAAGGGGTAGCCGGCCACAAGGTAGAATGTGCGGTCGTTGACGAAACTCGCGCTGCTGGTGTTCTGATCGCTGAGGGCTTTCGTCATGGTTTCAAGCACGTTGACCGCCGAGAAACCTACGTAAATCGACTCGGGAACCTGCCAGAAGAGGCCCAAGTTGAAATCAAACAGCATATCGCTCTGCTCACCAAGACCTTGCAAGATGGGGTCGTTGTCTTGGCCAGGGGTCAGCGAGCCGAAGTCGACGGTACGATTGCAGAGGCTGCCTGAGATACCGATACCAAGTACGGAACCACCCATGTCAAGGTGATACGAATAGCCGATATTCAATCCCATGTCATCCTCAAAACCGATATGGTCCTTCAAGAGAGAAATGCTCAAACCGCCATGCAGAAAGCGGAATGGCATGTCGACTGTAACCAAGTAAGTGGTAGGAGCAATGTCATTGCCGTCATCGTCCTTAAACCCTGCCCACTGCTGACGGTAAAGACCGAGCACGTTGACGCCCTCGCTCATGCCCGCATAGCCCGAATTAATATAGGTATAGGAGTTGCTATAGTTGGTGAAGATGGGTTGCTGTTGGGCCTTCAACTCGGTCAAAGTGACCATCGTTAAGGCTACGAGGAGCGCGATATGTAGGGTTTTCGTCTTCACTTTTTTGACGGAATAATGCTTATTTGAAACCGCGAATTTACGAAAATAGTATTTATCTCAACAAATTAATTTTCAAAAACTACCTGAAGAGCCTGATAATGTCGTTGCCGTTGGCCAGGATCATCAAGGCGAAAACAAGGATAAGACCTATCGTTTCGGCCACTTCCATGAACTTGTCGGAAGGCTTGCGCCGCGTGATGATTTCGACGAGTAGGAAGAGGATGAAGCCTCCGTCCAAGGCAGGGATGGGTAGGATGTTCATCACGGCAAGGGCGATGGAGAGGAAAGCGGTGAGACGCCAAAACATGCTCCAGTTCCAACGGTCAGGGAAGATTTTGCCGATGCTGATGAATCCGCCCACGCTCTCGTAAGCTTTGGTCTTCGGGCTGAAGATAAGTTTCACCTGTTTCCAGTAGTCGCCAACTTCGCTGAAGGTTTGGTCGAATCCAGCGGGGATGGCTTCCCAGAAGGTGTAGTCAATGGTCTCAAACTCGTAAAAATCAGTAATCGGAGCCAGATAAGCACCTATCACACCCTCTTCACCAAGATGCATCGCCAAAGTGAGGGTGTCGAAGTCACGAACCACCTTCAAGTCGATGTCCTCATTTTTGAACTGTTTGATGGTCTTCGTGAAGTCCTGATAATATACCGTTTCGATGTCGTTGATGCCGATGATTTGGTCGCCCACCTCAAGACCGGCGGCCTTAGCGACACTGTTGGGTGTCATGTCGGCCACGACGAAAGGCACTCGGAATGAGATGAAGCTGGCATCTTGTGAGTTGAGCAACTTGGTGACGGCATCGTCGGGCAGATTAATAATGGTGTCCTTGCCGTTGCGTTCCACCTCGACGGTCTTGGCCTTGTCAAGGATGATTTGCATGGGGATTTCACTGAAATTCTCAATGTATTGTCCGTCGATGGCCAAAATCTTGTCGCCGTCACGGAGACCTAACTCATAACCAAGGCTATCGACCGAGATACCGTATTTATTGACTTGCTCGGTAGGCAGATAGCTTTTGCCTTCCTTGGCAAGCAGGCCGATATAGATGACAACCGCCAGCAGCACATTCATGCACACGCCAGCAATCATGATGATGAAACGTTGCCAAGCGGGCTTGGAGCGGAACTCCCACGGCTGCGGGGGTTGCTGCATCTGCGACTTGTCCATTGACTCATCGACCATGCCTGCAATCTTATTGTAGCCACCCAACGGGAACCTACCGATGCCGTATTCCGTTTCGTCACTGCGGCGCCAGTCGTCTTCGGGCATGGTGCTGGGGTCGATAGGATCGTATTTTTTCTGTTTCTTTCCGCTCGCATCCTTGTATTCCGTGACCGTGTACTTGTCGGGGACGTTTTTCGAGAAGAACTTGAACTGCCACTTGCCGTTCACCTTCTTGCAGCGGAAAAGGGAGAAGCCCCAGTCGAAGAAAATGTAGAACTTCTCGACACGCGTCTTAAAGGCTTTGGCGGCGATGAAATGCCCAAATTCGTGAACCAGCACCAAAATGGACAGCGAAAGGAAAAACTGTAATACCTTAATTAATATAGTCATGGTCGATGTGTGGTTTTATCGGTTTGAAAAAGTGCGCAAAGATAGGAATTTTCAGTTAGCGGAGGCTATATTGAACTTCATGTATTCGGCGGGATTGACGGGGATGCTGTTGTGCCACAGCTCAAAATGCAGGTGCTCAACTTGTGTTGTCTCACCTGATTCGCCGAGGATGGCGATGGCCTCCCCTGCTTTCACATAGTCGCCTTCTTTCTTCAGCAAGGTGGCGTTGTGCTTGTAGGTGGAGAAGTAACCGTCCTCGTGCATGACGCCGATACAATAACCGTTATCGATGCTCCACGTGGCAAAGACGACAGTGCCTTCCAAAGCGGCGTTGATGACTTGGTCGCCCTCCGAAGCAATGTCGACGCCATAGTGACCTTCGGCAGGGTTGAAGCCGTTAATGATATTACCAGTAAGCGGGACATAGAAGTTTTTCACCGTGAAGTTGGCCTTGGTGGGCATCAGGTCTTCTCCGAAGAGATCGTATTGGTTTTCAGCCTCATATTGGGCACGAAGCAGACTGTCCTGCACCGATTTTTTCAATGTGATAGTGTCGGTGACACCTTTCGGCAACGGCTCGTAGATATTGAGGGAAGCCAAGACGCTGTCAGCAGCAAAATCGTAGCCCTCCACAATCCTTTGCAGGTTCTGGAAATAGACGTCTCTCTTTTTCATCTCGCGGTCGAGCGAATCGGCGCGGAGGTTGAGCAGATACACCTTGCGGTTGAGGTTGGTGTCGGTGTAGCCTGGGATGTATTCGCGCAAGGGCGTGAAAGCGATGATGAAGGTGGTGACGATGACCAACAGCAGGGCAAGGCCGAGGATGACCCAGATGAGGTTGAGCAGGTTGAGCCTGAAGTTGAGCATGGGCTTGCCCGTCTCGTCGTGCGACATGAGGAAGTCGTACTTGCGATTGAGCTTCTTCAGGGAAATATTGCGAAGACTGAATTTTCTGGGGGTTTTATCTTTTGTTTCTGACATTTTGCGATCCTATTTTAAGGTATTAATAACTTGCAAGAATACAATTTATTGCAGGATTGACGGAAAATAGTTAGAACATGGCTTCGGCAATGACTTGTCTGGGCAATCGGCGACTATACATGTTGTTAGTCAAGCCAAAGGGAGTAATGTAGGTAGATATCAGCGTCTTTTTGGTTCCTGTCACCTTGCGGAACACATTCATGCGTTGTTGCACATAAGCATCATAGTCCTTCGTGATTTCATACTCGCCTTGGGCATATTTCATTTCGCAAAGGCTGATGGTCTTGTCGCTACGGTCAATGAGTAAGTCTATTTGGGCACCTTGTTTCAGGTCTTCGTCAATGTCTTCCGATTCAAGGATGGCTTTAGTAGGACGATAGGTCCATGAACAAGGTGTGGTCAACATTCCGTCAATGCCCAAAGCCTTCACAATCTGTTCAATATGGTTCAGGCAGAGGATTTCAAACGCATATCCGCACCAGTTGGAATAAGTGGGTGTCAATTGAAGTTTCGGCCAATAATCGGAAGGGAAGCTTGACCGACTGTCGAGAAACCGGAAATGAAACAGCGTGAAAGGGTCGATCAATTGATACATCGTGTTTTTCTTGGTCTTCCCGAAAGGTACAAAACTGCGGATGAACTCACATTCCTCCAATTCGCGGAGTTGGGTGCTGAGGTTGCCGTTGTTGGTCGCGTCAAGTTGCTCCATGATTTCGGTTCGCGTCATGCCAGAACCTTTTTTTGCGAGGGCGGTCACGATGGCGATGTGTTGCTCAGCCCGTTTGAAAAGCGACTTGTAGATTTTCCCAAATTCACCTTTCAATTCGGCATTACGGCGAAAAAACAGGGTTTCAATGTTCTGGCTGACACTTTTATCCGTCTCAAACAGAGACAAATAATAAGCCACACCACCGATGGCCATGTAACATTCCATGATTTCAGGACGCTCATAGAGGAAACCTCGCGATTGGAAATACAGCTCCGTTTCGCGAAGCGTGAAGGGCATCATGTTGATTTGGTACGTGACGCGGTTGTGAAGTCCGCCTCGCGCATTGATGATATGACTCAGCATCCACGAGGTGGCCGACCCACACACGATGAGCTTGATGTCATTACGATAATAGGCCCAATTGTTCCAGAAATATTCCAAGGCATCCACAAAGTGCGAGCCTTTGGAATCAAGCCAAGGCAATTCGTCAAAAAATAGGATTTTAGGTTCGTTCGTGCCAAGGCGTTCAATATGTTGGCTCAGCATCCTGAATGCTTCTGTCCAATTAGCGGGCAGGTCGATTTCCGCACCTAAGTCCGAAAGGGCATAGTGGAAATTCTGAAGTTGCTCCTTGGTGTCGGCTTTTTCCTTGCCTGTCATGCGAAAGGTGAACCGCCCTTCAAACATTTCCTTGACGAGGAAAGTCTTCCCTATACGTCGACGGCCATAGATGGCGACGAATTCCGACTGTGGACTGCCGATGTAGTTGTTGAGTTGGCGTTTTTCTTCTTCACGCCCAATGATGGCTGCTTCCATTTTGCTTGAATTTTGGCGCAAAGTTACAAAAAATCCAAGATTACGCCAGAAAAGTGCATAAATTTTTGGCGCAATCTTGCAAAAAATACGAGATTACGCCAAAAATGAGTTTTTTATAATTGATAATCAATTAGTTATGATATTTTGTTTTTACCCAGTTTATTTTACCACGAAAAAAGGCCAACCGCTTTCGCAGTCAGCCTTTTGCTCGTTGTCAATTAATGGATTACATCATGCCGTCCATTCCGCCGCCCATGGGCATTGGAGGTGTAGGAGGCGTAGGCTCCTTGTGGTTGCTGATGACGCACTCGGTGGTCAGCAACATGCCAGCGATGGAAGCTGCGTTCTCCAAGGCGACTCTCGACACCTTGACGGGGTCGATGACACCCGTTTCGAGGAGGTTCTCGTAGACCTCAGTGCGGGCGTTGAAGCCAAAGTCGTTCTTGCCTTCCTTCACCTTGTTGACGACGACCGAACCTTCGAGGCCGGCATTCTCAACAATTTGGCGCAGCGGCTCTTCCAAGGCGCGCTTGATGATGGCGATACCCGTGGTCTCGTCCTCGTTGTCGCCCTTCAGCTTCTCGATGGCCTTGATGGCACGGATGAAACCGACACCGCCGCCAGGGATGATACCCTCTTCGATGGCAGCGCGGGTGGCGTTCAATGCGTCCTCCACGCGGTCTTTCTTTTCCTTCATCTCGACTTCGGAAGCGGCACCGACGTAGATGACTGCCACGCCACCGGCCAACTTGGCCAGACGCTCTTGCAGCTTCTCGCGGTCGTAGTCGCTCGTGGTGGTCTTGATTTGGGCCTTGATTTGGTTGGTGCGGCCTTCGATGTCCTTCTTGGCACCGTGACCGTTCACGATGGTGGTGTTGTCCTTGTTGATGCTGACCTTGTCGGCCTGACCCAGCATTTGCAGGGTGGCATCCTCAAGTTTGTAGCCCTTCTCTTCGCTGATGACGGTGCCACCAGTCAGGATGGCGATGTCTTCCAGCATCTCTTTTCTACGGTCACCGAAGCCAGGAGCCTTGACGGCAGCGACTTTCAGCGAGCCACGCAGACGGTTGACCACCAAGGTAGCCAAGGCTTCACCGTCGATGTCCTCAGCGATGATGATGAGGGCGCGACCTGTTTGCAGGGTCTGCTCAAGCACGGGCAGCAGGTCTTTCATGACCGAGATTTTCTTGTCGTAGATGAGGATGTAAGGATTCTCATAGACGGCTTCCATCTTCTCGGTGTTGGTGACGAAGTAAGGCGAGATGTAGCCACGGTCGAACTGCATGCCTTCGACGACGTCGACATAGGTGTTGATGCCCTTGGCGTCCTCAACGGTGATGACGCCTTCCTGCTTCACCTTGCCCATAGCCTCGGCGATGAGGCCACCGATAGTACCGTCGTTGTTGGCGGAAATGGTAGCCACTTGCTTAATCTTCTCGTTGTCGCCATCGACCTTCACCGACATCTTCTTCAGCGAAGCGACCACAGCGGCAACAGCCTTGTCGATACCACGCTTCAGGTCGAGCGGATTGGCACCAGCAGTGACGTTTTTCAGACCCGTGGCCACGATGCTCTGGGCCAAAACGGTGGCGGTGGTAGTACCATCACCAGCGAGGTCGTTGGTCTTGGAAGCCACTTCCTTCACGAGTTGTGCACCCATGTTTTCAACGGGGTCGATGAGTTCGATTTCCTTGGCGACCGTCACACCGTCCTTGGTGATTTGGGGAGCGCCATACGACTTTTCGATGACCACGTTACGACCTTTGGGGCCGAGGGTCACCTTCACTGCGTTTGACAATGCGTCGACGCCTTTCTTCAGGCCGTCGCGTGATTCAATATTGAAAAGAATGTCTTTTGCCATAGTTATTTCGGATTTAAGATTTCAGATTTCAAGATTTCTTATTTCAAAATTAGATGATTGCGATGACATCGCTTTCGCGCATGATCATATAATCTTTTCCATCGAGGTGGAACTCGGTGCCAGCGTATTTGCCGTAGATGACTTTGTCGCCCTCTTTCAGGGTCATTTTGTTGTCTTTGGTGCCAGGACCCACGGCGACCACTGTGCCTTGTTGGGGTTTCTCTTTGGCGGTGTCGGGGATGATGATACCGCTAGCGGTTTTCTGTTCGGCGGCGGCGGGCTCGATGACCACGCGGTCGGCCAGAGGTTTGATTGATAGTTTTGCCATTTTATTTGTTGTTTAGTTGTTGATTGTTTGTCTTGTTAACGCAGGGGCTATCACCGCCTGCTCATTGTCCTTCGCCCCTACGGGGCTGCGTTTGCTTGTCACATTTCCTGCCAAAGTGGAAAATGGCAGGGGTTTGTCAGCAAAAGTGACAAAGTGGCATTTTACGGATACATTTTACACACCATGCCCAAAAATTTTCTATATTATTATTCCCTTATTGAAAAAGTTGTACTTTTGTACCTTGTATTAATTAACCAAAAAAATGCCACTATTATGAATCAATTCAGTACTATTTGCAACATGGTAAAAAGAATGGCTCTTACTGCTTTTATAAGCATTATTCTTTTTGGGTGTTCAGATAATTCCAAACAGCGAGCCATAGGCTTCTCAGAAGAAGTCGTTACAGAGCAGAGCATTACCGAGGAAAGCCCAATCGGTGATTCTGTCATGATGGACAAAGGTGACCCTTGTTTTGCTCCCAGCGCTGGAAGTGATAAAACAAATCCAGACTTGGATTTAGATAAGTATATTGCAATATTAGAAGCTGATAAAAGAATCAAACTGGATGAGGGTGGAACAGCCTTAGTTTGGATTGGGTTGGAAGATAATATGCCTAGCAAGGACGAAGACGTAATTCGCGACTCCACTTCATTGGACAATAGTTCTGGCCTTTTTGCTCGTATTACACTTGAGGCTAAGAATTGTGCTCCTATTGATCCTGTCGTTATGAAGATAGAACCGTCATCGTCGGTCCGATTTACCTTAATACCAGAAAACAAAGGAACCATTAATATTTACGCAAACATTGAATTTTTTGAGGACCAAGCCTGTACGATTGACACAGGCAAGAGGCGAGCGACAAAGAGTTTACATGTTAAGGTGCGTGCAGGTTATTTCGGTAAATTGTGGTCCGATGTGGAGGATGGTTTTTCTTATTTTTGGGCTGCCTTGGTGGCTTTGTTCTTTGGCGCACTCCTCTTTGTGATTCGTAGGTTCGTAAAGGAAAAAACAGGTTACGACCCGGAGCAAAACCAAATATTCAACAAAAATAGAATCGGCAAGGTTGTCGAGGAAAAAACCGAAGTGGAAGCAGAAAAAGTAATCGAAGAAGAAAACGAAAAGGAAATAGAGCAAGTGGGGGATGACGGAAACGAAGAAGCCGAACAAGAGACCCTTACTGCCGACGAGTAAAAGAGCTTTCTACAACGACCCTTCCCTTATTTCACTCGCAGGCTTCGCCCGACTTTCAGCGTTGCGTTCGGTTTGATGCCGTTGAGTTGGCAAAGCCTCTTCACTGTGGTACCATGACGTGTAGCAATCTTGCTCAACGTGTCGCCTTTCCGCACCTTATAATATACAGCACCGCTTGAACCAGAGCCTTTAGGCGGTTTAGTCGAGGCAACCTTCGACTGCTGGTCTGTCATGCCATAGTGCGAATTGATATTGAAATAATGCTTCAGGAGGAGGAATTCTTCGCAGCGAAGCGTACCATTTTCGAAATCAAAGATGCGCTCGGGGTCGAAGGCTTGGCCCATGTAGCGCGTCTCAAAGTGGAGATGAGGCCCTGTACTGCGTCCCGTCGAGCCACCATAGCCAATCAACTCGCCCGCTTTGACGATGTCGCCGCTTCTGACAATAAAATTCGACAGGTGACCGTAATAGGTTTCCAAGCCATTGGGATGTCTGATAACCAACACATTGCCATAGCCACCCGTCAAGTTGGCTGGCAAAGCGGCTCGCACTATGCCATCAAAGGCTGCATGAATGGCATCGCCCGTATGGAGGCCGATGTCAATGCCCTTGTGCGCGCGTTTCCATCTGTATTTGTAGCGTGAGGTGATATGCCCAGGATGCGGGATGCAATACCGATGCAGGGAATCGACAAGGATGAGTTGCACTGAATCGGGCAGGTCCTTCACGGCAATGTCGTTGTAAGAATGTACTTTCTCTGCCGTCCAGTGGTCTGACAGTATGGCGTAAGGGATGAAATCCGTGTCGATGTGGTAATATAGCCATGTTCCGTTATCGAAAAGCACCACTTTGCAGAATATGTCTTGGGTGTCAAGGGTGTCGACTGGCATGGGGATGCCCGACGATTGTTCCGCCACTCCACCTTCGTCATCATCTTCTCCGTCACCATCAGGCAACCCAAGCTCCGCCCCGATGCTGTCACCCTCAATCGCATCGACATAAATATATACGGTGTCGTGCTCAACGAAAATGTTCTTCAGACGCTGAAAAAGACCGTCCTGGGCTGAACAGACATTGACAAACAAAAAGCAGGCTATTATGGCGAGTATTTTCTTCATGGTAAATCTAGTTTTGGGAAAAGAAACGCAAAATTACGAAATTTATGATTTTGGCAGGATAAAAAAACACAAAATGTCACGTTTTTTCCCATTTGGACGGCGTTTTTGCCAAATTGTCAGTCATTTTTCTTTGGCATAAAGATTGACTTGTGGAGGCCGCAGAATCCCCCCGACCCCC
>ERZ809497.44-NODE-44-length-12170-cov-7.958234_pt1 | contig 12170 bp, 11 predicted proteins | sample MGYA00521237_ERZ809497 | MGnify/ENA primary metagenome ERZ809497 (study PRJEB31581, sample SAMEA3312976) | metagenome | study: EMG produced TPA metagenomics assembly of the PRJEB8939 data set (Metagenomic analyses of Rumen microbiomes reveals... | reverse complement strand
CAATAGGGACTGCGTCATTAAAGATACGCCAAAAATTTATTTACAACTACGGTACATTTGAGAATTTGGGCGTGGCCAGTTTATATAAAAGGAAAGGTGTAGCTTCTATTTTGGCAAAAGAGAGAATAAAAATAGCTAAAGAATTGAATTTGGACTTTCTTGCCTCTACTACAGCCTGCAATGCAACGAGTTCTGTGGAATATCATAAAAAAATGGGATTCATAATCTATGTGAAATCCTATGGTTTTAGTTATAATTCATATAGCTTCATCCTTCCTTTGAATAAATTAAAATTCTTAAGAATCAATCTCTTACGTATAATGATATATGTGTTAATGACATCCGTAGGTAGAATAAAAAAATATTTAAAAAATGATTAACTTTACAGTAGGCCCCGTGCAGTCAAGCGATGCTGTAAGGGCAATTAGTGCTGAGCAAGTGCCTTATTTCAGGACTGCAGAGTTCTCTGAGCTTATGTTGGAGAATGAGCGTTTGGTGAAAAAGTTTGCCAATGCGACAGATAATAGTAAGGTTGTGTTTATGACATGCTCTGGTAGTGGTGGCATGGAAACAGCCATCATTAACTGCCTCAATAAAAACGACAAAGCTCTTGTTGTTAACGGCGGCAGTTTCGGTGAGCGTTTTGTAGAGCTGCTAACGCTCCATGAGATTCCTTTCACAGAAATCAAACTGGAGCATGGCAAAGTATTGAAGCCTGAACATCTAGCCCCATACGAAGGTAAGGGTTATACAGCTTTCTTATTACAGAAGCATGAGACATCAACTGGTATTCACTTTGATATAAATCTGGTTGGGGACTTCTGCAAACGCAATAATCTTTTTTTGATTGTTGATACCATCAGTACTTTCCTCTGTGACCCATTTGATATGGCAGACACAAATACTGGAATCATGATTACTGGTTCACAGAAGGCTTTGGCTTGTGCTCCCGGTATTGCAGTAATGATACTCGCACCATCTGCACTAATGCGTGTGGAAGAGAATAAGTGCTGCTGTCAGTATCTCGACCTGAAGCTTGCACTTAAAAATATGGAGAGAGGCCAGACACCTTGGACACCTGCAGTCGGTATTCTTCGCCAGATTAATGTACGTTTAAAGGAAATAGAAGCTATGGGTGGCGCTGAAGCTGAAATCGCACGTTGTGCAAGCTTGGCGAAGTATTTCCGTGATAAGCTTGTGGAGTACAACTTGCCTTTCGAGATTATCAGCGAGAGTCTTAGCAATGCTGTGACACCACTTCATCCAACAACACAATCAGCATTTGAGATTTTCCTTAAGATTAAGGATGAATATGGTATGTGGATTTGCCCCAATGGTGGCGATATGAAAGATACTGTGTTCCGTGTAGGACACATAGGTTATCTGCATAAGGAAGACTACGACAAACTGATTGAAGCATTTCTGGATTTACGGGAGAAGAAGTTCATCTAATGAAAAAAGTTATTACATACGGTACATACGATCTGTTCCACAGGGGGCATTACAATCTCCTAAAGCGGGCTAAGGACTTAGGTGACTACTTGATAGTAGGTGTCACTACGGATAACTTTGACCTCGAAAGAGGGAAAATGAATACCTGCAACAATGTGATGGAGCGCATTGAGGCAGTGAAGGCCACTGGTCTTGCTGACCAAATTGTCATTGAGGAATATAGAGGACAAAAAATTGATGACATCCAGAAATATGGTGTTGACATCTTTGCCATTGGCTCCGATTGGGAAGGGTATTTCGATTACCTGAAAGAGTTTTGTGAGGTGGTATACCTTCCGAGAACACAAGGCATTTCCTCTACGCAACTTCGTCAGGAGCGACCTGTTGTTCAAGTTGGTGTCATTGGAACGGGTAGTATTGCAAGCCGCTTTGTGCCAGAAGCTGAAAACGTTAACAGCGCACAGATAACAGCCGCATATAATCCAAATAGCTCGGAGAATAAAGAATTTTGTGCCAAATACAATATTGCAGTTGCTGCACAGACGTTGGACGAACTGTATAATGAATGCAATGCAGTATATATTGCATCTCCGCATTATACGCACTATGAATATGCAAAATCTGCCTTGACAGCAGGGAAACATGTGCTTTGTGAAACACCTTTCGTTTTCTCAAAAGCTCAAGCAGAAGAGCTTTACCAAATTTCAGAGAAAAAGAACTTAGTGTTGATGGTGGCCCTTAAGACGGCTTACACACCTGCCTTTGGACATCTCTTCTCGCTGCTGAAATCTCGTGTGATAGGGGACATTGTTGAGGTGAATGCATCTGTTACCACTTTGACAGATGAAAGTTCGGAGAAACTAGATAGTAAGCGCTTTGGCGGAAGTATGAGTGAAAACGCTTGTTTCCCGTTGCTGCCTATATTCAAGTTTTTGGGAATGGAATTTAGAAATATCAACTTCTATTCGAAGATGAAGAATGGGGTTGATATGTTTACTAAAGCTGTATTTCGCTATGATCATGCTGTCGCCTCTTTTCAGGTTGGATTGGGAGTTAAGACGGAGGGGTCAATGACAATTGCTGGAACAAAGGGTTATGTGTATGTGCCTGCTCCTTGGTGGAAGACGGATTATTTTGAGATTCGCTATGAAGACCAAAACCAAAACAAGAAGTACTTCTATCCTTTCGTGGGTGAGGGATTGCGCTATGAGATAAAGGATTTCGTTGCCTCTGTTTTATCTAATGGCTCTCGGTTTAGTAAGGTGTCGAAGAACGAAAATATGAAGATGGCTGAGGTTCAGGAGCTATATCTTAATGGAGTTAATTTATATAAGTTATAATGCCAAAGCTTCTTCAAATAAATGTCACAGCCAACTGGGGCAGTACAGGTAAAATAGCCGAGACCATAGGCAATGCTGCCATCACTGCGGGATGGGAGAGCTATATTGCCTATGGTGGAAGTTGTGGTTCCTCTCAATCAAATCTTATAAGAGTGGGAAATGGCTTGAATAGATATTTGCACTTTGCGGAGCAGCGTATTTGCGATAATGAAGGGCTATGTTCAAGATGTGAGACAAAGAATCTGATTCGACAGATAGAACAGATTAAACCAGATGTGGTGCAGTTGCACAATATCCATGACCATTACATGAATTATCGGTTGTTGTTTGAATACCTCAACAAGACGAATATTAATGTGATTTGGACTTTCCATGACTGTTGGGCGTTTACAGGTCATTGTTTCCACTTTGTAACTATCGGGTGCGAGAAATGGAAAACTGGATGCCATGATTGTCCTCTAAGGAATGAGTACCCAAAGACAATCTTGGATAAATCTAAAAGAAACTATGAACTGAAAAAGAGACTGTTTGTTGGGAACAAAAAACTGACCATAGTTCCGTGTTCGGATTGGATGGCTGGATTTGTGCGGCAATCCTTCTTGAAAGACAAGCGTATTGAAGTCATCAAGAATGGCGTTGATTTAAATGTATTTAAACCGTCAAGCAAAGACAAGAATAGCGACAAGTTTAATATCATCGCTGTATCAAGTATATGGAATAAGGAAAAAGGGCTTGCTGACATTATTGCATTACGAGAATTGTTGCCGGAGAATTGTAATATAACCGTTGTTGGACTATCTGAAAAACAAGTAGAGGAAATACCACAAGGGATAATTGGAATAAGAAGAACACAAAACATGCAAGAGCTGGTTGAACTTTATTCAAATTCGAATGTACTTATCAATCCCACATACGCTGACACTTTCCCAACGGTGAATTTGGAGGCATTAGCATGTGGAACTCCGGTGATTACCTATAAGACGGGCGGAAGCCCTGAAGCCGTAAACGATGAAACTGGTGTCGTGGTTGAACAAGGTGATGTAAAGGGGATGGCCGCTGCAATTCAAAGGTTCAGAGGATTTAGAGCTGAAGAATTTGTGCAGGTTCGCAATGCATGCAGGAAGAGAGCAGAGGAATACTTTGATAAGGATAAATGTTACAACAAGTACATAGAATTGTACAATAAGTTAATTGTACAATAAGCAGATTTTCATGCGAGTATTATTAGTTACCCAGTATTTTGATCCGGAAAACTTCAAGAGCAACGACATCGCTTTTGAACTGGCGAAGCGTGGGCATAAGGTGGATGCTTTAGTGGGTATACCGAACTACCCACAGGGGAAATATTATAAAGGCTATGGCCTTTTTTCGAGGCGGAAAGAAAAGAAAGATGGGGTAACGATTTATAGAGTTTTCCAAACACCTCGTGGCGCAAAAGCCTCAGCAATAGGGTTAGCACTAAACTATGTAACTTACGCAATTAACGCCACCCTTTGGGTTCTATTCTTTTTGATGTTCAAGAAGAAATATGATGCTTGTATTGTGTTTCAGGTTTCTCCTGTTACACAAGTAATACCTGCTGTCGTCCTGAAGAAACTAAGAGGCACTCCTGTTTATACTTGGGTGCTTGATGTATGGCCGGATTCATTTATTTCTTCGCTTCCTGAAGGTAAAGTTGGAATGGCAGGCAAGTTGGCAACGTCGCTGTCAGAATGGGCATACCGCAATTCTTATAAGTTGCTTGTTACCTCACCTGGAATGATGCCCTTGCTTTGCCGCAGGCAGGATTTTTCTGACAAACTGATTCTTTTCCATAACTGGTGCGATGATATTCTTGAAATGCCTACTGAAAAAGTGGAATCATTCGGTGACAAGTTTGTCATAATGATGGCGGGCAGCATCAATGATGGGATTGGAATACCTTACTTGCTACCAGTAATAGAGAAATATAAAGATAACAAACAAATTCAGTTCGTTTTTGTGGGAGGTGGCCCCAAGGAACAAGACTTCAGAAGTTTGGTAAGGGAAAAGGGTCTTGATAATGTTACATTTACAGGGCAGGTTCCTTTCTCAAAGATACCCTCTTATTACCAAAAGGCAGACGTAATGCTATTATCGTTGAAGAAAACAGATTTGCCGCACCTGAAAGCTACAATTCCCGGACGGCTTCAATCCTATATGTCTGCTGGTAAACCAGTATTGGCTATGATTGATGAAGGTGCCAGAGATTTGATTGAAACGGCTGATTGCGGTTTCTGTGTAAAGGCAGGAGATTCAGATGGCTTGGCAAGACTAATTGATGAAGTGACCAAAATGAGTAGTGAAGCGTTGAGGGAGAAAGGGAACAATGGACGACACTACTTTGAGATGTATTTCACCAAAGAACAAAGCATCAATAAATTGGAGACAATTATTTCATAATTATGTCTTTTAGTTTGATACCACGGGTGCGTGTTAATTATAGCTTTGTTGATTTATTGAAATCCCTTTTCGTTTCGGAGGGAAATCACAAAGCTCGTCGGGAAAGTGAAACCCTTTTGTCGTCTTTTTTCGATAACGAGGGCGTTCTTATTGTACCTTCAGCACGGGATGCTATTTATGAACTGCTGATAAGATTGCCACAGAAAAAAGTGGTTGTACCGGCCTATACATGTATTGCGGTAGTTGAGGCCGCAACTTTGGCACAGAAAGAGTTGGTATTCTGTGAGACGGACTCAACAACATATAATGCAAGCTATTTAGATTACATTACTCCAGATAGTATAATACTTGCCACACATCAATACGGAATACCTTGTAATATTGAAGCCGTTGCAAAAAAATGTAGTAAGACTGGAGCTGTGCTTATTGAGGACTGTGCTACATCAATGGGAACGACTGTAAACGGGAAAAAGACAGGAACGTATGGCGATTATGCAATGGTGAGTTTTAACGCATCCAAACTTATCAATGTGCCTCCTGTGGCTGGAGTGTTGGTGGGGAAGAATAGAGAGATGTTGGAGCGAATACGGCAAGAAGCAGAATGGAGGTCAAGCGACTTTAAGTTCAAGTGCAAATCAATCGTTAGAGGGCTTGCTTTTGTGGTGACAAAGAATTCCATAGTCTATAAGCTCTTTCACTATTTAACTATTGCCTCAAAGGGGAAATTGCAAAAGACAGAGCACGAGAAGCCATCTGAAAAGAAAACTCTTTTATATCTGTATCGATTTGCAGAATGGCAGGCTGTTATCTTGCTTCGACAGTTGAAACAGTTGGATTCCTTATTTGCAAAAAGAAAGGAATTGTATGATTATTATGACAAGCATATCAATAATCCTTTAGTCAAGAAACCATTTTGTGATTCAAATGCGGTTTGTTGCCGGTATGCCATACAGGTTGATAACCGAGATAAGTTTTACAAAAAATGTGTGGAAAAAGGAGTGGATATGGATTTCAGTCATTGCACGTTGGGGTGTCCTGATTCGTTCATTAACGAGCATCGGATTGCAAAAAGCATTCTAAACCTACCGTATTATTATAATTTGTCAAATAGAGAAAGAGACAAGATTGTAAAGGTCGTAAATAGTATATCATAGAAAAATGAAGAAAACAAATAAGTTTGCCGGCAAGCACGTACTTGTGTTAGAAGGCTATTGCAAGCAAGTACTTCCATTTTTGAGGGGTTTTAAGGAACAAGGTTGCGAAGTGAGCGTACTCTGCAATTCAAAATTAGATTGCGGTTACGCATCTCGACTGCCGGACCATAAAATTCTTGGGCATTGTGACCTTCATGATGAAAAAGGCTCTGAGAAGTATATAGTTGATTTGGTGAAGAAAGGGAGCTTTGATATGGTGTTTGCACCTTTCGATTTCTCTGTCAGGATACTTGCGCACAACAAAGAGGAACTATCGAAGTACGCCATCATATATGCACTTAACAAAGAGGTGTTCGATGTGGTCAATAACAAGGAAGAAGTGATGCGGGTTTGTATGGAGAACGGTATTCCCTGTCCGCAAACTTTCTTTGGGGTCGAAAAGCTGGAAGATATAGATCAAAAGATACAGTTTCCTGTGATTATCAAACCTCATAGCATGTATGGCGCACGTGGCTTCCATTTGTTTCACACAGCTGAAGAAATGCGGGCATACGTTGAAGAGAAACAGATTAACCTCAAAGATTACGTCATTCAAGAGTACATACCCGCAGGTAGTCGCCTGATGGGAGGCAATGTGATGATTGACCGCAATGGTGACATCAAGAGTTCCTACCTCTACATCTGCGAACACATATTCCCCGAAGAAGGTGGTACCAGCACGTTGAATGGTATTTTAATACGTCCTGACATTACTGAAAACTGTAATAAACTTGTGAAACTGATGAACCTGCAAGGAGAGATGGGTGTTGACCTGATGTTGGACTGCCGTGATAACGTGGGGAAAGTAATTGAAATCAATCCACGCCCAGTTCATGGAATTGCCTTGGGCTTTATTGCTGGTGTTAACCATGCGCAGCAGATTCTTGAAGATGCCTTTGGAATGGAAGTTACTCCTATGGAGGTTACAAAACCAAAGGCCGCAAGCCGTATCGGTCAAACTGATATGTTGTGGTTTCTTTCCTCTAAAAACCGCTTCCGCCGTCTGGCCTTCCGTTTGGGGTACAAGCCGGTAAAGGAACAAATGTTCTATTGGGACGACCCACTGCCTTGGTTCGCATTCCTTTGGAGCGGGATAAAGGATTTTAAGAAAAAAATGAAAGAGAAAAGACAATAATAATTAAAACACATTCTTATGAAAAGAGATCTATCTTACCTTAGTTCCTGCCCTATAGCAGTTTTAGGCGGTGGCGCAGTTGGAAAGACAGCTGCGGCTGATTGTAAACTGGCTGGTCGTGAAGTGCGTTTATACTCACGTAGCGCTAAATCTTTGGCCAATGTTGAACGTACTGGAATCTTGTTTGATGGCATTCAACGTAATCTATATGGTTTCGAACGTTCTGGTCGTGCGTTTCTTGATGTGGTAACGACCGATATGGCGAAAGCTGTGAAAGGAGCCAAAATAATACTGATTGGTATCCCCGCCTTGGCTCACGAAGATTACCTGAAACAATTGGTGCCTCTCTTGGAAGACGGCATGGTGATTCATACTTTCACCGACAATTATGCCAGCCTTTTGCTCCGCAAATATATGCGTGAGATGGGTTGCACAAAAGATGTGATCATTGGTGGCTGGAGTTCCGCTCCATTTGGTACCCGTGTGGAAAAGATCAATGGTTTCTGGACCAATCACGTGGGCGCAAAATACCGTGCCATCACATTGAGAGGTGCGTGCTTGCCGATGACTGACATTGACGATTTTATGGAATCAGTGAAATATATCCCATGCATGGATTCTGTCACCCAAGGCGACGGTCCAGTTCGTGGCGATACGATGCTTGATATTGGATTCTCTAATGTTAATCCTGTTATTCACGTTCCTGCTTCCTTGCTTGGCGTGTCAAGTATGGAAAACTGGTCACTGGTGTACGGTAATGCTCCAGATAGCTACTCCATGTATAGTCATGGCCTTTGCCCGAGTATCTGCCGTGTGCAATATCAGTTCTACATGGAAGAAGTCAACATTTCCAAGGCTATCGGTATTGATTATCCCGTTTATCCATACGAGCAGTTCTTCTCACGCCGCAGCATATTAACGGCTGAATACATGGGGCTTGATGAAAACGGCAAGGACAATGTTGTTTTCCCACTCGACAAACCTTGTGAAGAAGGCAACACGGGTCCTAACGACATCAATCACCGATATATCACCGAGGATATCCCTGTGGGCTGCAAACTCTATCACGATTTTGGTGTGAAGTTTGGCGTACCCACACCGATTATCGACTCAATGATTGTTCTTGGCGGTGCCATGCACGAGAAGAGTTTCTTCAAGGAAACCAAATATGATTTGGATTACCTCGGCATCGGCCACATGAACAAAGAACAGATGCTAGACTATATGAAAAATGGTGTTTATACACCAAAACTTGAAGCATAAAAAGCGCTGTAGTAGGATTAGCCGATTTATGTATTCAAACCGAGAGGAGTTTTAGCTTTTGTTGTTCATTGTTGGCTTTCATTGAAAACGATAAATCAATAATAAATGAACATTCTTGTAACTGGTTCCGCCGGTATGATTGGCGGATATGTTGTAAAATGCCTGATTGAAAAAGGGCATATTGTTATTGGCGTTGACCGCAGAAGATCTGATGTTGAATACCCTGGTTTAAGTCAAGTGGTCTTAGACTTGTCATCAAAAGAAGACGTGATGCGCTTGTTTGAGGAAAACAAGATTGACCGTGTCATTCATCTTGCGGCATTGGCACATACGGCAGGAGTGAAAGACATTTCATGGGAGGCTTTCAAAAAGGCCAATGTGGACTGTGCGGAGAGTGTCTTCGAAGCATGTGCCAAACACAATGTGCCTGTGCTTTTTATTAGTACGGTTGATGCCATTGGAATGGTAAAAGGTGTTATTACACCTGATACAGAACTCAATCCTATTTCCAACTATGGCAAAAGTAAAGCTCTAGCAGAATCTCGTTTGAAGGAAATATGCAAAGTGTGGAACATCTATCGTTTTTCGCCTGTATATACTGCTGATATTAAGCGTGATATAGAGAAACGCTATTATCTGAGATATCCAAACTGGGCATATAAGATTGGAGAAGGAGGACAATTCGAAGTGTTGAATATCGCTGGTGCTGTTTCTGCTATGGTAGATTGGGTGGATAAGGATGTGGACAACACCATACATGTGATAAAAGACCTAAAACTACTTGATATCAACAACCTGATAAAATCTGAAAAGGCCGAAGGAAGAGCCAAGTATGTTTTGCGTTTCCCTCGTTGGATAGTAGTTTGTGGCTATTACGCCGTTAGACTAATATTTGGCAAGAGCAACAAAACTTACTTGGTGTTCAAGGCTTTGTGGCCGTTCCGCACAACGGAATAATACGAGCACAAATTTGATGAATTAAACGAATTTTAGATATGAGATATTTAATAGTAGTTGCCCATCCCGACGATGAGGCTCTTGGTGCTGGCGCGTCCATCTATAAATGGGCAAAGACGGATAAAGTTGATGTCTGTATCATGTGTACAGAAGCCAAAGCCAGAGCTTTTCGTCCGGAAGATAATGAACTTGACAACGATATGAATCGAGCAGTGTCGTATCTTGGTGTCAACCAATTGTTTGAAGGAACCTTCCCGAATATTGAGATGAACACGGTGCCACATCTTCAGTTGGTTCAATTCATAGAAAAAGCCATCAAAGAATCGGAGCCTGATATTGTTATCACCCACCATCCAGCCGACACCAACAACGACCATTTGCAGACTTCTGTGGCTTGTCAAGAAGCCGTCCGTTTGTCGCAACGAAGGCCTGAATTGTATCCCTTAAAGGAATTTTGGTATATGGAGGTGCCATCCAGCACGGAATGGGATGTGAACAGTGCCATGCAAAAGTTCAAGCCCAACTGTTATGTGGAAGTAGGCTCAGATGGCGTTGAGGCGAAAATCAAGGCCTTGGGCATGTATCGCGGCGTAATGCGTCCTTATCCACATCCACGTAGTGCGGAATATATTACTGGACTTGCTGCCTATCGCGGAAGCCAGTTCCAACTCAATTATGCCGAAGCTTTTGAAGTGGTATTAAGGAAATATTGATGGTATGTACAAGTATATCAAACGTTTTCTAGACATAGTTTGTGCTACCCTAGGGATTATTGGCACATCTCCTGTTTGGATCATCACAATGATAGGTATTCCTCTCTCCGATTGGGGACCTGTTTTCTATACTTCCACCCGTATTGGAAAGGGCAACCGTCCGTTCAAAATGTTCAAGTTCCGTTCCATGCGTGTGGCAAAGAATGCCGATGAAAGCAGTCTGCGAGCCGATGAAGAACGAATATTCCCTTTTGGGAGAATCATCAGAAAACTGAAAATCGATGAATTGCCACAATTACTGAATATCCTTAACGGGACGATGAGTGTCATAGGGCCTCGTCCTGTATCCAATGACCAAAAGGAACTGTTTAGGACGGGCAAATGGAACCTTGCGGCTGAAGTGGCGGTAGGATTAAGTGGCCCTGCTGCCTTATATGATTTTATTTATGGCGACCAGTTTACCGACGAAGACGAATATATGGAAAAGGTTTTTCCTACGCGAAGGGAATTGGAATATGTCTATGTGAAAAAGATGAGCTTCGGTTACGATGTGAAAATGGTAATTTATACAATTATCAGCATACTTTATGCGTTATTCGGCAAAGAATGTACTTGGATGTTGAATGAGTTCAAGACAGACGCTAAAGAAACAGAAACCTTATGAAGATAGACCAATTTTTATTGGACAGATTAACCGAGCAAGCCAAAGCTTCGCCCAGATTGAGGATGAATTATGACCTGCGCGATTCCATAGATGATAAGTCCCAACGGATGTTGAACGCCATAGAGCCTGGCAGTCTGATGCCCATTCACAGGCATCAAAAGACATCAGAAACGGTGGTTTGTCTGCGTGGCAGGCTCGTTTGGGAGTTTTATGATGAGCTTGAAAGAATCTGCACGGAAACGGTAGAACTTTCCCCTAACGGCACTGTGGTGGCACTGAATGTTCCGCAAGGTCAGTGGCACACCGTTAAAGCTTTGGAATCAGGTTCCGTGATTTTAGAGTGTAAAGACGGGCTGTATGAGCCTCAAAGTGATGTCGATGTTTTGTTGATTTAGGGTTAAAAACACAAATTCCTTGTACCTAAAGCGAACTCAACAGAAAAAGTTGGGTTCGCTTTTTTTGTGCCCAAACGGATTCTCTCTCCTACCCTTCTAATCTTCCGAAATCTCGCTCATCATCTTGCGGTAGGCGGAGAACACGTTGGCGCGTGAGATGTAACCCATGTATTGTCCGTCACGAATGACGGGGATGTTGTATTTGCCTGATTTCTGGAACTTTTGCACAATCTCTTCCATCGACTCCTCGGGATGGATGACATAGTCGGGCAGGACGGCAAAGTTCTGTATCGATTGGTCGTAATAACTCTCATCAAAAAGGATGCTACGTACATCGTCGAAAAGCACATGGCCACAGAAGTGGCCTTTTTTGTCTACCACGGGGAAGATGTTGCGCTTGGATGAGGAAACCAAAGGCAAAAGGTCGCGGAAGAGACAGTCGGGGTCGATTGGGCTGAAGTTGGTTTCTATCAACTGGTTGATGACCAACATATTGAGGATACTTTTGTCTTTGTTGTGCGTGACCAAGACACCTTTTTCAGCCACTGGGTTGGTGTAGATGGAATGGCTGAAAAACAGGCGGTTGATGGCGTAGGCCAAGGCCGAAACGATCATCAGCGGGACGATGAGTGCGTAG
>ERZ809497.43-NODE-43-length-12404-cov-5.574621_pt1 | contig 12404 bp, 2 predicted proteins | sample MGYA00521237_ERZ809497 | MGnify/ENA primary metagenome ERZ809497 (study PRJEB31581, sample SAMEA3312976) | metagenome | study: EMG produced TPA metagenomics assembly of the PRJEB8939 data set (Metagenomic analyses of Rumen microbiomes reveals... | reverse complement strand
GCGGCCGAGGTGTCGTCGCACGACGATTCGATGCCTAAAATGTATTCGTTCATAGTCTCGATTTGGAGGGTCAAAAGTATCAAAAAAAAGATTATCCATAGCATTTTGATTTTGTTTATGGTGGTGCTCGCCATCATCGTGACCCTGTTTGTGGGTATTCAAGACCCTATCATTCAGAAGTTTGCGGTACGTTTTGCAGGTGGTTATCTTTCCGAAAAAACTGGTGCCGATGTGAAGGTAGGCCGCTTGGTCGTCACGCCCGATTTTCAGGTCTACATTGACGATGTTGATGTTAAAGATTTGAGAAGCAACGACTTGGCGAAAATAGAACGGTTGCGCGTCAAAATCTTCGTGACCGAGCTTTTGGAAGGTAAAATCCATTTGGGTCGCGTGATGTTGCGCAATGCGGATGTCAACATGATACAATATGAGGGCGAGGAGGCCTTCAATTTCCAGTTTTTGGCCGATTTCTTCAGTTCTGGCGAAGAAAAGGAGAAAAGCTCTGAGCCTTTGGATTTGCAGATTGACAATGTCAATGTCAGCAACCTCAATTTCCTGATGTGGAACCAAAACACGGACCATCCCGAAAAGATTGAACAGAAAGCCATCGACTACTCCCATCTTGATTTGGATAGCATCTATTTGTCCGTCAAGGATTTGCAAATTATCGGCGACTCCATTCACACTGTTGTGGAGATGCTGAAAGGCAAGGAGATGAGCGGTATTGAAATCAAGATGCTGCAATCGGACGTTATCGTCGCGCAGAGCGGTATTCGCCTGACGGACATGCAGTTGGAAACCAACAACAGCCTCATCCATACCGACCTCAACATGCTGTTTGACAGCTTTGAGGCTTTTCAGGACTTCGTCAACTTGGTGCGTTTTGACGCGACGATTTATCCCACCGACATCTTGTTGTCCGACGTGGGTGTGTTCGCGACTGTTATGTACAAAATGCCCGACCGTATTTTATTCCAGGGACGTTTTACGGGTCCCATCGAGCATTTCACGGTGAGTGACATCGAAGCACAAATCGGAAAATCCACCTTGCTGCAAGGCAATATTTCCATGCATCCGCTTGATTTTGAGGATGGTGAGCATAGAATGAACATCAAGAAGTTCCGTTTTACATACGATGATGTCGCGAATTTCTATATTCCAAGCAGTTCAGTGACGGTGCCGCTACCTGAGTCGTTGAAGGCCTTACATTCGGGCACAGTGAGACTCAATTTCAAAGGCTCCTACAATAACTTCAAGTCTGAAATCCATCTGCTTTCCAACGTTGGCAATCTGGATGTCAACGTGGCGCGCAACAAGAAAGCCAACGGCGACAATATCTTCTCGGGCGACATCAAGGCTGACCGTCTGGATGCGGGCGTGATGGCCAACGCCTCGAAATTCGTCGGCAAACTCGATCTCGACGCCGATTTCACCGCCAAGTTCCCCCATAACGGCGACCTTGACTTGAGCGTCAATGGTAAGGCATATCGCGCCCAACTGCTTGGAAACCATATCAATGAGGTGGTACTCAACGGCGACATGAAAGAAAACCGCTTTGTGGGTAAGTTGATGGTCGACGACGACGAACTGAGTCTTGATTTCGATGGTATGATTGACTTCGAAGACAAAAAATACCCCAAGGCCGACTTTGCCGCCGACATCCGCCATGCCGACTTGAGCGCCTTGAAGTTGATGAAAAATGACTCCATCAGCGAAATCAGCACCCGCATCGTGGCCAACCTGTCGGGATTTGACATCGACGACCTCGAAGGCGAACTGCATATCGACAGCACCACCTATCGCGACAGCCGTGGCGCCTATTTCATGGAGGACTTCGACGCTACTATCGTCAACGACAACCTGATGGGCCGCCGCATCAACCTCACCAACGACTTCTTCAACTTCGAGATGGCGGGAAAAATCAATTTCGCCAGCCTGATGATGACACTCAATGAATACGGCGATTCTTTCGTGCATTTTCCTATCTTCGAGAAAAACTTGGAGGAATTTCAGAAATACAAACTCAAGCACGACGTGGCACAAGACTTCTTCGTCAGCCTGACGCTCAAGGACACCAAAACGCTCAGCCGATTCTTTATGCCTTCATTGAAGATTGCCAAAAACACGAGCGTCAACGGCACCTTTACCTCCAGGACCAACCAACTCAACCTGACGGCCCGTTCCAAATCCATTAAGTTCGGTGACCTGTGCATCAACGACTTGGAAATCAAGAATTTCAATTCGCGCAGGGCAGCGATCGGCTCGTTGACCATAGGCGAAATCGCGTGGACTAACATGAGTAAAACCGACACGTTGGTGTTTGGCTTGGACAACCTCTCGCTGACTGCGCGAATGGCCGATGACACCATCGCGACCCGTATCGTATGGGACGACAACGCCGAAATCGACCGCAATAAGGCCTTGATTGAGACCACTTTCCATCCTCATCAGGGTGGTGGCGTTTTCAGCATCAAGAACGGCGATATTCGCATCAACGATAGTTTGTGGCAGGTCTCGCACAACAACTTCATCGACCTCGACGACGGTCGTGTGAACCTCTCCAACCTCATGTTCACCCATAATGCCCAATCTATGCGTATTGATGGCTATGTGCCTAAGGCAGCGGGAGATACGCTGTCGGTACAGTGGCAAAAGTTCAACCTTTCCGACTTCGACACGCTCTTTGAGCACTTGGGCTTCGATGTTGATGGCTTGCTTACGGGCAACGCACTCGTGAGCAGCATAAAAGAGAACGCTATGGTGTTGGCCGACTTAATCATAGAGGACTTAGGCACAAATGGCGACCGTATCGGCGATGCCACCATCAACAGTTCTTGGGACAATCCCAACAAGGCCGTCAACCTGAATGTGAGCATTCTTGACCAGATGCGAAAGGCACTGAACATTTACGGTTCCTATTACACGGCACGAAAAACAGACAACCTTGACTTCAATATCGAATTGGACTCGTTGAAATTGAGGGCGTTAAGCCCAGTCCTTGCTGGCGTGGTGACCAGGATGCAGGGCTATGCCGATGGTCGGGCGACCATTAGCGGCTCCCTACAACAGCCTGCTGTAGAAGGTCAAATAAACATCATCGATGGCGGTTGCAAGGTGGGCTACCTGAACACCTTCTACACTTTCTCGCCGACTATTCACATTGATTCCCATGAGATTACGCTGGATGACTTAGTCTTGGTCGACACGCTTGGCAACCATGCTATTGTGGAGGGCAAAGTCACCCACAACCATCTCAAGGACTTCCATCTTGACCTGAAGCTCCATCCGCGCCAGTTCCTTGCCATGGCCACTTCAGCCAAAGACAACGACACTTTCTATGGTACGGCTATCGCCGATGGTTTGGTCAATGTGAGAGGCCCGTTCAATGACATTTTCCTGGGCATTAAGGCAAGAACCCAAAAGGGAACCAAGGTCACCATTCCCATCAGCCGCTCTACTACGGTGAAAGACAACGACTTCATTGTTTTTGTGCAACCGCCTGTTGTTTTGGAAGACGACGAAGAAGAGCAACCCATGGAAGAAGCCAAGAAAAAGAGCAACCTGACCCTTAACCTCGATATTGACGTGACCGACGAGGCCGACTTGCACATCGACCTGCCTGGTATTGGCAATCTTGATGCTACCGGCAATGGTAACGTGAAAATGGCGACTTCCCACACCACGCCATTCTCGCTGATTGGAGAGTATATTATCAAAAACGGACGTTTTCAGCTGAATTTCAAGGAGTTGATAACTCGTAACTTCAACCTCAGAGAAGGTGGAACCATCGTATTTACGGGCGAGCCGACCGATGGCCGCATCAATGCTACAGGTGTGTATTCAGTGAAAACAGGCTTGGCTTCTTTGGGCGTGGAAGTCGACTCTACCACGTCGACGAGTACCAGTGTCAATGTGGAATGTCTGATCCATTTGAGAGACGCGCTGCTCAACCCGACAATCACCTTCGGCATGAACCTGCCTAACGCCTCGGAAGACATCACCCATACCGTGTTCGCCCTCATCGACACCACCAACCAAGCCGTTATGACCGAACAAGCCTTGTCGCTGCTGGTATTGGGAACCTTCAGCTATGCGGGCAACTCGTCCAACAACAATCCGACAAACTACTTTGATGCGTTGGCAAGTAGCTTGATTTTCAATAATTTGAGTGTTAATCTTGCCGATAATGTGAACATTGGTCTGCGTTACCATTCGGGCAGCGCTTCTGCGACATACGACGAGTATCAGATTGCCTTCCGTACCGAGCTTTTTGACAACCGCCTGACCTTTGAGACCAACGTTGGCATGGTTTCCAATAGCAATGAGAACGCTTCCAACCTCATCGGTGAGTTCGACCTTTACTACAAACTGACGAAGGATGGACGGCTGCAAGCCCATTTCTACAACCATTCCAACTATAACACCAACTATTCGAGCTTCTCATTCGACCGACTCGCGCCATATACCCAAGGCCTTGGTCTCAGTTATAGCCGCTCGTTCAATCGTATCAGTGACCTGAGGCGCAAGAAAAAGGCCTTTACGCCCATAGGTGACCCCATGATTAACAAGCCCAAAGGAAAGGACAACCCATGAGTTACGACAACATGCGGAATTTCAAGGTGTTTCAGGCTTCCGCTGGCTCTGGGAAGACCTATACCATCGTCAAGGAATACTTGAAACTTTGCCTTGGCAGCGCGCAACAGGTCGACAATTTTCGCCATATCCTTGCTATCACTTTCACCAACGCCTCGGCCAACGACATGAAGGCCAAGATTGTCAGCCATTTGACCGACATTATTGAAAGCAAGGAAGTCAAGGAACACACCATGGAAGCCGATTTATTGGCTGAATTAGGTATCACCGATGAGGAACTGAAGCGCAACGCTCAAAGTCTGATGACGCATATCATGCACGATTACAGCAGTTTCTGTGTCAGTACTATCGATGCGTTTGTGCAGAAACTCTCGCGCACTTTCGCTCATGACCTCGGCCTGCCTGGGCAATATACCGTCAGTATCGACAATGACGACATCGCACAGACTGTTACTGAAAACATTGGGCTGCAAATCAATGACGACAATCCGTTTATTGTCAAGCTGTTGCAGGATTTTAGCAACGAGCGTTTCTCTAACGAAAAGTCCATCAACCTCGCCAATCAGTTGCATGATTTCGTCAAGAAACTGATGGAGGAGAAGGCCTACCAAAAGGATGGCAGCAACAACATCCAAAATCTAGAACAATACAAGCAAACGTTAGACTTTTTGAACGACAAGACGAAAGATTTTGAGCTGAAAGTCAAGGATTTTGTCGAACACTTCAGGGCTGTTGAACGACAATACGGCTTGACCGTTGATGATTATTGGCAGAAGAAAAACGGCGTCGGTTCGTTCATCGGCAAGTTGGAGAAAAAGGCCTACGAAATGCCCAAGGGTTATTTCCTCAAAGCCTTGGAGAACCGCAAATGCCTTTCCGACCCTTCGCAGGTGGCTGCCAATGCTGCTTTGCTTGAGGTTCTTGACCCGTTGAAGGCGTTTTTCGATAAAGAGTTTGGCCCGTATCTGTTTTATCAGTCGCAGCGTAACTTGTTGTATCTGTACGCCTTGCGTGTCATGATTCGCGGCGAATTTGAGCGTCTGGCGCAAGAGGATGAGGTAGTGCACATTTCAGAGTTCAATAAACTGCTGCACAACGTCATGGGTGACTTCACGGTGCCGTTTGTCTACGAGCGTATCGGCGAGCGTTTCCATCACATCTTCGTGGACGAGTTCCAGGACACTTCGGTCTTGCAGTGGCAAAACCTCATTCCGCTGGTTGACAATAGTTTATCGTCTGGAAGAATGAGCATGGTGGTGGGTGACGGCAAGCAGTCCATCTACCGTTTTCGCAGCGGCGAGGTGGAGCAGATTGTGCAGTTGCCCGAAATCTACAATCTCCCTGAAGACGAACGCAAGGCGGCTTTCTTGCAATACCAACAGAACCTCGAAAACAATTTCGTTTTCAACAACTTGGGCACCAACTACCGCTCGTTCCGCAATGTCGTTGACTTCAACAACGCCTTTTTTGAGAGGGCTTGCCAACAACTTTCGCCCGAGTTACAGAAGGTCTATAAGGATGAACATAACGGCAAGGCAGTCTCCATTACGCAACTGCCTGCAAAGAAGGAAGAAGGCATGGTGCAGGTGGAACTTTATGATGCTGAAAACCAACCCGATTACTGTATCGAACGAACGCTGGAACTGGTTCGCGACCTGACTGAAAACCACGGCTACCGCTACGAAGACATCACCATTCTGACCCGCAAAACAGACTATGGTGCTGAAATCGCCAATTACCTGAACGACAATGGTATACCTGTTATCTCGCAGGTTTCCATCTTGCTGAAGTCGTCCGCCAAGGTGCAGCTTTTGGTCAACACTTTGCGTTATCTTATCCACAACGACAATGAGGCATATATCGCCAATGTGCTGTATTACAGACGCATGACAAACGGCCAACCTTTTGATGGTCAGTTGAATGGTTTGTTTGGAAAGGTGAAGGAGATAGCGCAAGGTTTAGCCCCAATTGAGTCAGAGTTAGGCATTGCTGAAACCGACGCCTTTGCCAATGCGTTCTCCAAGGCGACTTGTTTGTATGACTTATGCGCTTCCTTGTTAAGGCTTTATCAGCTTGACACGCTCCGCGATGCTTTCCTCAACTATTTCATGGAAGAGGTATTCAAATACCAGTCAAACCTAAACGAAGGTATTCTTGATTTCTTGGAGTTTTGGGAGCAGAAACAAGATGTGCTTGCCGTGAAGTCGGTGAGTGGCAACGCGGTGAATATCATGACGATACACAAGTCGAAAGGCTTGGAGTTTCCCGTGGTCATCTATCCTGAGGCCATCGTCGACTTGGACGAGAAGCTGAACAAGTCGAAAGCGGAGGAGGAGTGGCTGCAACCACAAGCACTTGGCTTTGAGCCTATTCCTAATCTTGACCAAGTGATGTTCCGTCTAGACAGCAACGCGACCAACATGGGTGAAATAGCCTCGCAACACGTTGAAAGCGAGAAGCAAAGCAACCGTTTGGACAACCTGAACCTGCTTTATGTGACTTTCACCCGACCTGTGCAACGCCTGTACGTACTTGCCAAGCAAGGCAAAGCTGACAAGCCTAATCTCCTGTGCGACTTCTTGGCTGACGCATCTATTAATATTAATAAGGTGTCGGAAACAGACGGAGCAAGCATTTATCGTTTCGGTGACGATAGTTTCCGCAATCCCAAGGAAAAGACCACTGTTGAAGTCGTTGAGACCACAACTGATTCCGTGTCTGGCGACTGGTTCCAAAGAATCAATATTGACTCGGAACCAAGCTTGTTAAACGAACCATATCAGTGTCGGACGACAAGTTTCTTGTAATCGTGATTGCCGAGCTGTTGGATGTGTATGACGTATACGCCGTTGATATAACGACTGAGATCCAGCGTTACTGCTTCACGCTCTGCCTGGATTTGTTCAATGCGGAAGCCATATAGATTGAAGACTTCCACTTCATCGATAAGCGGCGCATAGATTTCAACTTTGTCATCGGCGGGATTCGGATAAATAATGATTTCGTCTCCCGAATGTGCCTCTCCCGAATGGTCTATGGAAACTTTGATACTAGCTGTGTTCTTGCATCCTAATTTGGAGAATCCTGTCACCGTGTAGCTCATGTTCTCTTTTGGGTAGACGATGATGTGGTCTGTAGTGTCGCCTGTTGACCAAAGGTAGTTATCGGCACCGTAAGCGTAAAGAAAGGCAGGACTGTAACGTTTTACAAGAGTATCGTTGCAGCATAGGAGCGGGGGCTTTGGATTTACAGTTAGGTCGAGTTCGTAGAAATGACAATCTATTAATGTGGAATAATGCCCTTCGTCGTGGAGAGAACGTCCGAAGAAGTTATAGGTTTCGCCTTCGCAGATAGACTCCTCCAGGTGATGGCTAATTAAAGGCTTGACATTAAGGTCAAGTTTGTATGCGATACAATCCACTGTTTCATAATAGGTTCCCGTTTCATTGAGCAATGTGCCATAGAAATCAAAGGCTTCATCTGTGCAAATCTCCTTATGCATATAAACGGAATCCAACGGGTTTATGCTTAATTCAAGTTCATGGGTGATACAATCAATGGTTTTGTGGTATATACCTGTTTCAGAAATTGGAGTGCCAAAAAAATCAAAGGTCTCGTTTTCGCAAATCTCCTCTACATAAAAGACGGTAGCGGGAGGATTTTTCATGTGAAGAAAGACAAGGCTGTCGTAAGCGTTGCCAGGGTAAAAGAAAGAATAATATCCAATGCCTGGAATAAGTGAGTCTATGTAATAGTATGGGTCATGCTCGCAAAAAATGGCTTCAATGAACTGGACTACTGTGTTCGATTCGTAACTACCCAAATCAACGCTCCCATGCTTGTGACGTGGATTCCCATCCAAATCCAATTCAGGCTGACCCGTAATAATGTCGCCACGATCGATGCAAAGGCTATTAGGCTGAAGCCTCCAGTCACCGCCATGGCCAGTATTACCAGCAGTGACCTCTGGGTCTTTGAATCTTACGTAAAACTCTTGGGAATCACCATCATTTTCAGGTGCTGCGCTGAAATTGTTCCCTATTTCAATAAGGCCATCTTGAACGGCACAGTATGTATAGGTTTGAAGTGGCCCGATTTGGATGTTTCCTTTAGAACTGGTATTGCCCCAAATGATGCAATTCCTGATGTCTGCTGGACTATCGTAATAAACACCTCCATAAGCCTCTGACGCTTCGTTTTTTACGATGGTGCAATTATAGAGGTCTGTATCTTTCGTGAAATAGCAGCCGCCTCCAGTTTCAGCCGTGTTGTTGTTGATAAGACAATTCCATAAAGTGGGACCTCGGCTTGTAAAGATGGCGATACCGCCCCCTTGTCGGGCTATGTTATTACTGAATGTGCAGTCGAAAAAATGGCTGTGAGTACCATTGCTCACGCAATAAGCCCCGCCTCCATCATTTAGTGCATAGTTGTCGTGAAAAACACAACGAGAAAAAGATGTGTTTCCATAGTCTACGATGGCTCCGCCAGAGTTTGCTTCATTGGCAAAGAACTCGCAGTCTTCGACGAGGATGGTTCTAGGCTTTGTCAGGTAATATTGTGAAATGGCTCCTCCGTAAGACTGGGCATGATTATGATAGAACTTGCAGTTTCTGATTTGCGTGTTGCATAACAACAGGATTCCTCCACCATGCTCGGCATTTCCATTTTGAATGGTGAAACCATCGATAATGGTTAAATCGTTGTTGTGGGAGATTTCGCCTATCACACCTTGCGTCTGGTTCCCGTCCAAGATGCTTGGATGTGCCTCAAAGTTCCTTTGCGACAAGTCGTAATCGTAGGGCTCATCCCCTCTGAAACCACCATAAAGCTTACAGCCTAACAAGGGGGTGAAGGCAAATTCCTCATCAGGATATCCTGTGTATGTGCCTTCCTTAACCCAGATTTTACTGCTGTCCATCGTGGATTTGAATAAAGCAAGTTGAAGTTCAGAAGTGGCTTGTATCCATGACGAGCCATCGCCTGTGCCGTCAGGCGCGACATATATAATGCCATGACTGTCGCTATGGATTGGGATGTTATCAATGGGAAAAATGTTGTAGATAATAGACTGATTTTCGGAAAAACCGTATGGGGAATTGAGCGTATAATAACCGTCGGCAACGCCATCCCAACCAAAGTTGAAATGAAACATCCCGTTGCCGTCGTAACCGTCGCAGACGAAAGCGTGTGCTCCAAGGCTTGATTTGCCTGCATAGTAAACAGGATGATGCTTGTCAAGGTCGTTCCTAATCATCCTTTGCCATAGTTCATCCTCGTAAATGTCTCTTTTTGCATAGGATGCGGCAGGATAATAGAAATAATGCTGTAAAGCCTCGGGTACATCCTGCGAATAGGCACCACTTCCATTGGAGCTGTATTTCATTTTCACGGATATGCCACAATGGGAGACCAATGTCGCAACGGCAGGATTGCTTTCGTGGAGTGTGTCGGCCATTTCTTCCCATTGGTAGGTGGTTTGCCCGAAATTAGCGGTTATGGTTCCGTATGGTGCACACATGTAAGTCATCTCGCCGTTTCCAGTGAGTGGGGACTTGTGGTAATACATGATTTGTGCCATAGCGATAGCCACGCATCCCGCTTCGACATGCTGGCAGGGACCAGAATTGTCAACAGGGCAGGCTTCGTTATGGTAGCAACCCTGACCCCAACATGAGGTCAGAAGGGGCTCAACTGTCGTTTGGCTTCTCGTGGGTTTATTCCTTTGTTCGGGATGCTCAAACAGATTGTCAGTGGCCTCATTATAGAGGTCGAGCCAATAGGAAACGTGGTCGGGGAGGGCGTTGCTGGATGGCATATTGGACACAAGCGAGTAGGCGAGGATATCGCCTAATGCGGAAACGATGACAAACCCTTGCGGCTCAACTGAAAACACATAAAGGTTGGTTTGACCAGATTGTTTGCTGTTAATTGCTTCGCTTAAGGCCATTGTGGGATTTTGCAGCCTTGTATTTTCCTGAAGAAACTTTTTGGCGGTCGAAAAAGCATCTCTTTCGCCAATCCGTACTTGCGCTTGGAGCTGGAAGAAAAGCAGTAGGAATACTATGACGAGAAGTTTTTTCATGAAAAAATCGCCTTTTCTGTTCCGCAAAAATAGGAATATTTTTGTTTTAACAACAAAAATTCCGCTTTATTTTCAATTTTTCCAAAAAAAGAAAGCCTCCGTTTCCGAAGGCTTTCATTAATTTAAGGTGTGAAACCAATTACTTGGCTCTCTCTTCCTCAATAGCAGCTTGAGCAGCAGCCAGACGTGCGACGGGCACGCGGAACGGCGAGCAGCTCACGTAGTTCAAGCCGGCCTTGTAGAAGAAGTGGACCGAGGCGGGGTCGCCGCCGTGTTCACCGCACACGCCACACTTCAGGTTGGCGCGCTGGCTACGACCACGCTGCACACCTAATTTCACCAATTGGCCAACGCCTTCTTGGTCGAGGGTGTTGAACGGATCGGCGGGGATGATCTTCTCTTCGATGTAGTCCTTCACGATGGCGTTGACGTCGTCGCGGCTGAAGCCGAAGGTCATCTGGGTGAGGTCGTTGGTGCCGAAGCTGAAGAACTCAGCTACGCTGGCAATCTGGTCGGCAACGAGAGTAGCACGAGGAATCTCAATCATTGTGCCGTACATGTAGTTGATCTTGACACCGAACTTGGCTTCCACTTCAGCCTTCACGCGGTTGGCGATGGCCTTCTGGTGCTCAAGCTCCTTGACGTTGATGGTCAGCGGGACCATGATTTCCAGATGCGGGTCGAAGCCTTCGGTCATCAGTTCAGCGGTGGCCTGGAACAGGGCGCGGAACTGGGTCTCGGTGATCTCGGGATAGACGATGCCGAGGCGGACGCCACGCAGACCCATCATCGGGTTCACTTCGTTGAGGGCGTCGATGCGCTTCTTGATTTCCTCGAAGCTGATGCCACGCTCCTTGGCGAGGGCACGCTGCTTCTCCTCGGTATGAGGCACGAACTCATGCAAGGGCGGGTCCATCAGACGGAAGGTCAACGGCTTGCCGTTCAAGACCTTCAAGGTGCCCTTGGCGGCGTTCTTGATGTAAGGCTCAAGCTCGTTCAGGGCAGCGATACGCTCCTCGGTGGTGTTGGCGAGGATCATGTTGCGCAGCTTGGCCAGAGGCTCTTCGCTGTTCTTGCCGTAGAACATGTGCTCGATACGGAACAGACCGATACCTTCTGCACCGAAGTTGACGGCGTTCTGGGCATCTTCCGGGTTGTCGGCGTTGGTGCGGACACCCATCTTGCGGTACTTGTCGACCAAGGCCATGAACTGCTGGAACAGCGGGTTCTCAGTGGCGTTGATCATACCGACGGGCTCGGCATAGACCCAACCCTTGGAACCGTTCAGGCTGATGGTGTCACCTTCCTTGAACTGCTTGTCGCCGATTTTCACGATGCCCTTTTCAAGGTCGATCTTCACGGCATCGCAGCCCACGATGCAGCACTTGCCCCAGCCACGGGCCACGAGGGCGGCGTGTGAGGTCATACCGCCACGGGCGGTCAGGATACCGTCGGCGGCACGCATGCCTTCGACGTCTTCGGGGTTCGTCTCCTCGCGGACGAGGATGTTGGCCACCTTAGCGGCACGATACTCCTTGGCCTTCTCGCTGGTGAGGGCGATGCGACCGACAGCGCCACCAGGACCTGCGGGCAGACCCTTGGCGATGACGGTGTGCTTCTTCTCGTCGGCAGCGTCGAGGATGGGGTGGAGCAGCTCGTCGAGTTGCTCGGGAGTGAGGCGCATGACGACTTCCTTCTCGTCGATGAGGCCTTCCTTCAGCATGTC
>ERZ809497.42-NODE-42-length-12441-cov-5.602777_pt1 | contig 12441 bp, 9 predicted proteins | sample MGYA00521237_ERZ809497 | MGnify/ENA primary metagenome ERZ809497 (study PRJEB31581, sample SAMEA3312976) | metagenome | study: EMG produced TPA metagenomics assembly of the PRJEB8939 data set (Metagenomic analyses of Rumen microbiomes reveals... | reverse complement strand
GGCAGAGCTGTTTTGGCTCACCAACAACCCCAAGGGCAGCTATCTCGACAATATCCGCTCCGTGTTTGCCGTGGACTATCGCTTGGCACGGCAATATTCACTCTCAGCCTTCGTCCGCATGGACAACGACTTGCAGGTAAAAGAGCCCGTTGACAGGTTTTATTTTGGGTTGACCTTGAAGGCGAAGTATTGAGATTGTGCTGGGGGACTGTTAATATTATAAAAAAGGAAGGCTATTCGCAGAACATTTGTCGCAGAACATCTTGGAGTGAGAAGACCTCATCATCAGAAAGTGTTGTGATGCGTTTTTTAAGTCGCTGCTTGTCAATGGTGCGTATTTGGTCTGTAGCTATTTCACCGTTGCGCCCCAGAATGTTACAGCGTACACGATAGGGATATGCATGGATGGCGGATGTAATGGGAACAATGATTACCGTGTCCAAATGATTGTTGAGCTCTTGTGGGCTTACAACCACACAAGGACGGGTTTTCTGCATTTCGGCACCAATTGTGGGGTTAAGGTCAACCCAAAAGACATCGAATTGGCTCACCATTGCCAGTCCTCCATAGTTTCATCAGCAAACACCTCGTCAATCATCAGTTTGTCTTCGCCGTCGGCATGTGCTTGTTTGGCTGCTGCTGCCCAACCCTCACGAGGAACCGCGTTGGATTGTTTTGCTTGGACAATCACCAGCTTTTTCAAGAATGCAATCACTTTCATCATCGCCGTCTCGTTGTCGAGCAGCGGGCTCATCTCACGGAATAGTTCCGTCCTTAATTGTACTGCAGTCATACCTTTTCTTTTGTTTCTCGTTGCAAAATTACAAATTTTCCAAATTCTTCGCTATGCCTTTCCGCTTTTTCGTACATTTCAGTTACAAATAAATTTCAAAATATCGAAGTTTGCTTTCTGAAAAAGATTTTGCCGTTCTGAATTATTCCTTATCTTTGTGGACTCATTAAGACTGTTTTTGTTGAATCATTTAAATACTAACGCTATGAATACAAGGAAAATAATGAAAAGAGCCGGCGGCGTGGCGCTGCTGGCGATGGCTTTGTTGCTGCTTGTGCCGTCGTGTGGCAAGAAGTCTACCATGACTTCATCCACAACGCCCAAGGTAATTGTTGAACAACTGCGCCCCTTGAACGAGGCTTTGCTGCCATTGTTGGACGGCTTCACCTCGGGCGCGATTGCCAAGGGCGAGCCTATCGTGGTGCGCTTCAAGGGTGCCGAGGTGATGAAGGTGAAGTACGGCGAGGAACTGCCCGCCAAGGCTTTCAACTTCAAACCTTCCCTGAAGGGTAAAGCCGTCTGGATTGACGAGAACACGGTCGGGTTCCAGTACGACGACATTGACCCGAACCAAAACTACACCTGCGACTTCCGCATCAGCGATTTCGTGGATGTCAACAACGCCGAGCCATTGCAGTTCGGTTTCGCGGTGCGTCGCCAGAACTTCAGCCTTGTGGGTTCCTATCCCGTTTGCGTCGAGGCCGACAAGATGGGCTACATCCTGCGTGTCGCTTTCGTCAATCCCATCGAGGATGATGTGGAGCAAATCGTTGATGCCAGCACGAAAAAGAATTACACTGTGACTTCAACGGCTTTGGGTGCTAATTTGTACGACATTGAAATCCAAGGTATTAACAGAAAGGACGCGGAGTATACCTTGAAAGTTACGTTGGATGGCGCGACGATTGAGGCCAACAAGTCGACGACTTACGAACTGCCTATTTATGCCAAGGACGACTTCAAGCCGGTGCAATTCAATGTGGACAACAACTTGGGTCAGGGAACGCTGTATTTTTCGCAGCCATTGAAACAAGGCCAAAACCTCAACGGTTTTGTGAACTTCAATTGCAAGATTGGCTATCGCTCCGATATTCAGGATAATAAGGTAACTTTCTATTTCGACAAGACGAGCGTTTACAGCTATTATCTTGATGAGATGGAGATGACGGTCGCTTCGGGCATCCGCAGCGCTAATGACCAAGTGCTGCAAGAGGAAGCCAAGTTTGATTTTAACCTGACGGATTATGAGCCGAAAGTGCGTTGGACCGACGACGGCGTCATTATCCCCAACGTGGACGAAACCACGGTCTATTTCGACGCCGTTTGCCTGAACTCGGTGACGTTAAGGATTATCCGCATTTTTGACGACAACATTCTTTCCTTCTTGCAGGACAACGAGTTGAATGAGACCTATGGTGTGCGCAAGGCGGGACGCTTGGAGAAGAAAATCCGTCTCCAAATCGACAACCCGTACCCGACGCAGTGGAAGACATTTCCCATTGTGCTTTCGGATTACATCAAGGTGGAACCTGGCGCGATGTACCAGTTGAGCCTCGACTTCGGCCCTGCCGACTATACTTTTGCCTCTGAGGAGATGAAGGCTGAAGAGTCTGACAATGCCAAGATTGAGGCCGACTTCTGGGATGGTCAACGCTCCGATTACAAGAAATTCCGATACGACGGCGACTGGGGCGACCCCAACGGCTACTATTTCTACAACTATGTGGAGCAAAGGAAGAACATCGTCGTCAGCGACCTCGCCGTGACCGCCAAGATGGGCCGCAACGACATGGTGGACGTCTTCGTCTATAGGATTTCCGATGCCGCGCCTGCTGCAGGTGCCCAAGTGACGGCCTATAGTTTCCAGAAGGTTGAATTGGCTAAGTGCAATGTGGATGGCAACGGCTACGCCCGTTTGCAGTGCGCCAACCGTCCTGCTTTCGTGGTGGCCACGGATAGAAAAGGCAGCAAGTCTGTCCTTAAGCTGACCGATGGCAATTCGTTGTCATATAGCCGTTTCGATGTTTCGGGCGAATCGGTTGACAAAGGCGTTTCGGGCTTTACCTACTCCAACAGAGGCGTGTGGCGTCCAGGCGACGAGATCCAAATCAACTTGATGCTTAACGATGTGGAAGATGCTTTGCCAAAGAATTATCCTGTCGTACTTGAAATCACTGATGCTACTGGCAGACTGTATGCCAAGCAGGTGAATACCAAGCCCATGAACGACATCTATTGCTTCCGTGTGCAGACCAACGTCAGCGACGAGACGGGCCTTTGGTTGGCACGTTTCAAGGTGGGCAATAACGTCATCACAAAGAACCTCCGCGTGGAGACGGTGAAACCCAACCGCTTGGAAATCAAGTTCGACCTGCCTGAGGTAATTAGCCTTTCCAACAACGACCGTGTCGCCCTGACCTCAAAATGGCTCAACGGTATGAAAGCCAATGGCTTGAAGGCTGAAGTCGATGTGGTGGTGCGTGGCGGACAGACGGCGTTCAAGAACTTCAAGAACTACACCTTTGTCAATGAGACACAAAGCTTTGAGCCCCAAGAGGTTTCGCTTTTTAGCGGCAAACTCAATGCAGAAGGCGTCGCCGATGTGGGATTCGGTCCTTTGAAGGATGTCTACGCCTCGCAGATGATGAACGGTACCTTCACGGTGAAGGTCTTCGAGCAGGGTGGTGATTTCAGCATCGCCTCGTTCAGAACGCAGATTTCGCCCTATTCGCGTTATGTCGGCGTAGAATTGCCCGAGGTCACCGCAAAATATGGCAGCTATTACGACACCAACAAGGATTGGACGTTCAACATCGCCATGGTCAGCGAGGATGGAACGGCCTACAAGCCGACGGTACAGCTGGAATATGCCCTCTATAGGTTGGATTCCTACTGGTGGTGGTCGAGCGAGGACGAATGGACCTTGCAACGCTATGCCACTGGCACTTACAAGGCTCCCGTGGAGAACGGCACTTTGACCTGCAACGGCACGACTTCGGTCAAGTTCAACATTCCGGACGACAAGTGGGGCAGTTACCTCTTCGTCGTCAACGACAAGCAAGGCGGCAACATGTTCGCTAAGGTCATCTCCTTCGATTGGGGTTACGGTCACAGCTCATCGGCTTCGGGTGCTCCGGCACAGTTGTCGATGAAGGCCACCGCCGACAGCTATCAGGTGGGCGAGAAGATCGTCGTCACTTTCCCCGCCAACGAACAGGCCAAGGCACTTGTTACGGTGGAAGCCAACGACAAGGTGATGCAGACCATGCTGGTCGAGAACCTCGGCAAGGAAGGTAAGGTGGAAATCGTTGCCACTGACGAGATGATTCCGAATGTGTACGTCTATGTCGCTCTGATTCAGCCGCATGATGCCAACAACGACATGCCTATCCGTCTGTATGGCGTGGTGCCGGTGAAGGTGGAAAACAAGAAGTTGCAGCTGCAACCCAACATCGCCGTGCCCGAGACGGCCAACACGAAGAAGACCCTTGAAGTGAAGGTGAGTGAAGCCAACAAGCAAGCCATGACCTATACCTTGGCCATCGTCGACGAAGGCATCCTCGGCCTGACCAACTTCTCGACGCCGAATCCTTACGGCTACTTCAACAGCAAGCAGGCTTTGAGCGTCCGCACTTGGGACAACTACGCTTCCGTCGTGGATGCGTTCAGCGGCGAGCTGGGCTCTGTCTACGCCATCGGTGGTGACGGCATCATCAACCAGGAAGTCACGTTGGACAACCGCTTCAAGGCATACGCCGTCACCTTGGGACCTTTCGAGTTGAAGGCAGGCGAAACCAACACACATAGCTTCGAGGTTCCGCAATGCTCTGGTGCCCTGCGCTTTATGGTGGTGGCCAAAGGCAATGCCAAGGCGTTTGGCTCGGCCGAGAAGCGCATGACTGTGGTTGACCCGATTAACCTCTATGCCTCCGCTCCGCGTGTGGTGGCTCCTGGCGACGAGTTGAACCTCAAAGTGCAGGTGCAGGCTCCCACGATGAAGAACAAAACCTTGCAGGTGAAGTTCGACAACAAGAATCTGGAACCTGTTGGCACACTGCCGACGACGGTGCAGATTGATGGCAACGGCGAAGGTATTGTCGCGGTCAGGACGACCATCCCGAAGACCTTGGGCAACGCCGAGTTGAAGGTTTCGGTGACGGGTGAGGGCTACACCGCCGAGTCGTCGACGCTGATGCCGATTCGTATGCCTAACGCCGAGCGTCGCAACACCATCACCAAGGAAGTCGAAGCGGGTCAGACGGTGAATGTGCCGTTTGAACTGGCTGGCATGGATGGCACGCAACAAGGCAACATTACCGTTTCCTCGCTGCTGCCCGTTGACCTCTTTGGCCGCTTGGACTATCTCATGGACTACCCGCACGGTTGCCTTGAACAGACCACTTCGAAGGCCTTCCCGCAACTTTATCTGAATTACTTCGTCCAACTCGACGACAAGGATAAGGAAAGCATGAAGAACAACATCGAGGCCGCCATCACCAACCTGAACAACTACAGGAAGTCTGACAACTCGATGACCAACTGGGTGGGTGGCACTTACACCGACCCGTGGACGGAGATTTATGCGTTGCATTTCCTCGTTGAGGCCAACAAACAAGGCTTCAACGTGCCGCAGTACTTCCTCGACGGTCTGTTGAATTATCAGGCCAACTGCGCCAAGCAGTGGAAGAACAACCCCGACTACAAGCAGGGTGAGACCATCCAGGCCTACCGTCTGTTTGTGTTGGCATTGGCTGGCAAGGCCGAGATGGGTGCCATGAACCGCTTCAAGGAAATCGACATGAATTACTCGCTGACCAAGGCTTTGGCTGCTGCCGCCTTCGCTTTGACGGGTAAGACGACGATTGCACAAAACCTGTTGCCCGCCTTTGAGGAAGGCAAGTCCATGTCCGACTACTACACCTCGTTTGGCTCCCGTACCCGCGACCTGGCTTTCTACATTTACGTGCAGATGCTCTGTGACGTGGATGCCCAGACGGTGCAGAATAACATCAACACGGTGTGCCGCATGTTGAGCAGCAACCGCTGGATGGACACGCAGACGACGGCCTTCTCACTCTTCGTACTGGGTAAATACGCCGAGAAGATGAATGTCGCCAACACCAACCTCTCCGCTACCGTGAAGGTGAACGGCGAGGAGCGCACCCTGAACGCCAATATGGCTTCGGTGGGCTTTGGTTTCACGCCGAAACTGGGTAGCAACACGATCGAAATCAAGAACAACACCAACCAGAAGATGATTGCTAACCTGTTCACCAAGACCTCGGTCGCCGAGTACGACATGAACGAAAGCGGCAACTTCATCACCATGACGGTGAGCTACTTTGACAAGAATGGCAACGCGGTGAATCCCGCCAACCTTGCTGTCGGCACTGACTTGAGGGTGCAGATGACGGTGACCAACCCGAGTGAGTATCAAGTCACGGAGCTGGCCTTGTCGTATTACCTGCCTTCAGGCTGGGAGCTGGTCAACGAGCGCGTGAATGGTGAGATGACGGGTAACGAAGGTGCCAAACACATCGACCTCCGCGACGATCGCGCTTACTTCTACTTCGACCTGATGCCGCGTTCGAAGAAGACCTTCACCCTCAAGGCCAACGCCACCTACGAGGGCAACTACATGATTCCCGCCATCCGCTGCGAGGACATGTACAACAACGAGATTTTCTATAACATCCCAGCCCGCGGGTGCGTGGTGAAGTAAGGATTGATGGTGAAATGAACATTGTAGGGGCGGGCATGTGTGTCCGCCCTTATTTTTTAATCAAAAAGCATTCTGCAAATAAAAGTGAAGGGAAAAATTGCTAATATTGCAATTCAAAATGGCAATGTTATGGACAGGTCGATAAACATTTTGGATAAAGATTATATTCAGTGGATTAAAGAGTTGAGCAGCCGTTACCGCAGAAGCCAGATTAAGGCAGCGGTGAAGGTGAACGAAGAAATGCTGCGATTCTATTGGGAACTGGGTAGGGACATTGTGGAAATGCGTATTGAGGAGCGATGGGGAGAAAAAGTCATCAAAACTTTGTCTGCGGATTTGCAGCGAGAAATACCTGGAGTATCAGGCGTTTCCGAACGCAATATTTACTATTGCAAGCAGTTTTACATGCTTTATAATCAGTATGTTGTAATTTTGCCCCAAGTTGAGGCAGAATTAGATCAGAAAGTTTTGCCCCAAGTTGGGGCAGAAATAAACCACGAAATCGTGCCACAAGTTGTGGCACAAATACCTCACAAAATAGCGATACGAATATCTAATGATATTTTTTCTGTGCCATGGGGACATCATAAGTATATTATTGACAAAGTCAAAGGCGACGCTGAAAAAGCCCTTTTCTTTGTCCGCCAAACCGTTGAAAACGGCTGGAGCCGCAATATGTTGCTCAACTTCCTCGACACAGACCTCTATGAGCGGCAAGGCAAGGCACTGACCAATTTCAATAGGACACTTCCCGACGAAACCAGCGATTTGGCGCAAGAACTGACTAAAGACCCACAATCATATTCTCCGAAAGGAAGGGCGCGACAATCCCACCATTGGCTTGCTCATCTGCAAGGAGAAAGACCGCATCCAAGCCCAATATGCCTTGGAATCGAGCAGCCAGCCTCTTGGCATTTCAGAATACGAGTTGGAGAAGTTCTATCCCGAAAAGTTGGAAGGCACGATACCCACCATTAAGGAGATTGAGGAGAAGTTGAAGGATTTTCCGGGGTGAAAACTTGAAATCACAAATTGTGACATCAAGCGGTTGGCTGATACAACTTGTAAGGATTTCTTGCAAGTTCAATTCGATTCGAAAAAGAAAAAACTCTATTTTTGCAGGTGAAATACACTAACACGAATCTAAATAACACAAATACAAAAAAAGAAGCATTATAACTAACATATTATAAACCATAGCGTTTGCAATTTATTCGAGACATTCCGAAAATTTGCCCATTAGAAGAAATGTCACACAATAGAATAAGTTCAAGCGTCCGTGCGTAAGCGTGGACGGAACTTATTGAGTGTGACAGGTTCGGCAAATACCTCGGAATGCGATAAGCGAAATTCACGCTTCATCGTTTCCCAATATTTGCCTGCCTGTTGTCCTCGAACAAGTTTCCAACGCTATACAAAGCATGGCGAAGTATGGGAATAAGAGAATCACTTGTACAAATTGAGTTATTACCTTATCTGATGCCGCCGCAGAATGGAGGCAGGCATGAATTTCGATAAGGAAAACTGGAAAGATACTGACCTTAATGTAGATAGCCTTTGGATTATTGGGCCAAGGGCAAAAGGCGGTAAGCGCACCAATGTCTATCACGGAAATTTTGCACCGCAGATTCCAAACAATATGATTCGGCGTTTCACCGATGAAGGTGATGTCGTTCTCGATTTGTTTATGGGAAGCGGAACGACTCTTTATGAGTGTGAGAATCTTCATCGCGATTTTATTGGTTTTGACATCAATGAAGAAATTATTGATTTTGTTGGCAACAATATGTTGGATTGTGACAACATTCATTTTACTATCCATAATCACGATGTAGCCGATACTGAAAGAGCCAAAGGCCTAATAAAGAAAGACCTGCAAAAACTTGAAAAGAAATTCGTTGACCTCGTCATTGCCCATCCACCCTATTTGGACATTATCAAATTCACCAACAAAGCGGAAGATTTGTCGAATATTACAGATATTCAACAATTTACGGACAAGTTTGTTTCTTCGATGCATAGTGGAATCGACTTGCTAAAGCCCAAGAAGCATTTCGTTTTGATAATTGGCGACATTTATCGCAATGGTGAGGTTATTCCGCTCGGTTTCTATTTGATGGATGCAATTAAGAAAAACTTCAATTGCAAATTAAAAGGAATTGTTGTCAAGGATATGATTGGCAACAGAGCAAAGATTGGTAGCGAAGCCTTATGGCGTTACCGCGCTTTGCGCAATGGCAATTTCCTATTCAAACACGAGTACGTATTTGTTTTCAGAAAGGAGAAATGACTATGAGGCAGAGTTTGATTGATTTATTTCTCGAATTGGCACAGCCAGATAAAAATGGGAAAAGCCGATGGGTGTATGTAACCGAATTTGTTGGCAGGTACAAAGCTTTGGAACTGGGAAATGGCTGGAGTTGGGGACGGGCTTCTTCACCGTTACAAAGGAAATATAAAGTTGAGGTTGATAGAAGCATTACATCAGGAAACCGAATAGATGCAATTCGATTAGTGGGGTTTAACGAAGAACAACATTTCAGCCAAGCCATTCGAAAGGATATTTGCGATGCAATTAGAAAACGCAAATGTGTAATGCTCGGTGTTAATGGAGCATCGGAAAACACCACAATAGAGGTTGACCATAAAGACGGGCGCAAAAACGATATGCGCGTTTCAGACCCTTCGACCCAACGGATAGAAGATTTCCAACCCCTATGCAAAGCAGCCAACGACATAAAACGACAGATTTGCAAGAATTGCAAAACTCATGATATTCGATGGGATGCAAGGAATATTGAAGGCAATCCATATTCATTTTATGAAGGCGACGAGAACTATACTGAAGAATTAGGTTGCGTCGGTTGCTATCAATATGACCCTGTAGAATATCGAATTCAGTCCGCATTGAAAATCAGCCAAGAGACGACAGATTTCATTCTTGAAAAGTTTTACCCCAACCACAAAAAGAAAAACAAATGAAAGACGAAACATATTCGATTAACGAAGTCGCTGAAATGCTAAACCTTTCAGTGAAAGCCGTTAGGAAGTTGGTGGCTTCTGGAAAAATTACAACAATAAAAATCAACAACACTTATCGGATTGAAAAAGAATACTTTGAGAAGCATAAAGATAGTATCTTGAAAGAATCTGAAAAGATAGAGTATGATCTATTTGGAGATATTGTTGAACACAAAGCGAAAGCCCCTGTAATAAAAAAGGCTGATGTGGTGAATTGGGCTGACTTTTCGCAAAATTGGGAACATCCTTCTGAATCCGAAATGACTTTTGTGGATTTATTTTGTGGTGCAGGTGGATTGAGTAAAGGTTTGGAAATGGCTGGTTTGAAAGGAATTTGCGGATTGGATTGGTTCAAGGAGGCTGGAATGACTTATAAGAGGAATTTTGACCATCCTTTTATCGATGCAGACATCAAGCAACAAGAAAGCAAGGACTTGTTCTATAAAACTGTAAACGAACAACTTATTGGAAGACAATTAAGCATAGTTGCAGGTGGTTTTCCATGCCAAGGTTTCAGTATGGCTGGGAACCGTATAGTTGATGATCCCAGAAATTCTTTATATTTGGAGATGCTTGACATTGTAAACAATCTTCGCCCTGAATTTGTCATTTGTGAAAATGTCAAAGGTCTCCGTAGTATGCTCAATGGAGGCGTGGAGCGGAAAATCATACAAGACTATAAAGCCATAGGATATGAAATGAATGTCACGACTTTATGTGCCGCTGATTACTATACACCACAAAAGCGCGAGCGCGTTATCTTCATTGGAAACCGAATTGGAGCGAAAAACTACCATCCAAAACCAATGCTAACATCAAATGAATACGTCACTACAGGCCAAGCCATTGCAGATTTAATGAATCATCCTGAAGATGTAGCGTTTAACCATGTTCCAACAAAGCATAAACCCGAAATGGCAAGACGCATGCTTGAATTGGCAGAAGGACAAAGCCTCTATAAAGGTTATTCTGATGCTTGGAAAAAATGTCCTTGGGACGAAGCCTCTTGCACAATCAAAGAAAACCACGGAGGAGTCAACATCCATCCTAAACTGCCAAGAGTCCTAACTGCACGCGAGATGGCGCGTTTACAGTCGTTTCCTGATGATTTCATTTTTGAAGGAAAAAAGAACAAACAGTTGGTTCAAATTGGCAACGCTGTTCCGCCATTACTTGGTAAAGCAATAGGATTGGCGGTTAGATTTTCGAACAACGACTTGTAATAAATTTGTTTCCTCTCCAGGTTTCCCCTATTTTTGCATGACTATAGCAGGGAAAACTATGGCTGAAGATACAACTATCGACTACATTGATTTTGAAGAAGAAAAAGCAAAGCTATGGCAGCGAGCTTATTCTGAAATCAAGCGTATACTGATACTGAAGGGTTTGGCAAATCAGCGTGTTGAACTACCCAATTGTAAAATGATAAAAAGCATAACACTAGAACTGCCAGACGTTCTTGTTATGGAAAATAGTTATGGCAGATATGATTACGCCGAATTCTTTGAGGATGACAATCTATTTGAAGTGTACGAAGGGTTAGTACAATTCTGATGTTTCCGAAACTGATAGTTTTTCCAGCATAAAAAGTAGAAATTTTTGTACTTTTGCGACAAATACGATAATCTTATGCCAGACCAGACAGTTGAACAAGACAAAGCTATTGAGGTCGCAAAAAGCGACCTCAAACCTGTGTCTATTGAACCGCTTGTTGATGGGATTGGAAGTTTGCTGACAGAAGGCAGGCGTAATGCTGCTTATGCCCTTAATACGGTTATGGTGGAAACCTATTGGCGTATTGGGCAGTATATTGTTGAATATGAACAAAAAGGGAATGAGAGAGCTATCTATGGTTCCGACCTCATCAATCGTTTGTCCCACGACTTGACACAGCGATATGGCAAAGGGTTTGGGAAAAGCAATCTGCTGTACATCAGAAAATTATATGTTTCTTTCCCAAAAAGTGGGACACTGTCCCACCTTTTGACATGGAGCCACTATTATGAGGTGCTAAAATGCGACGACTCAACGGAAATGAACTTCTACATCAAGCAATGCGAAAATGAACATTGGAGTGTCAGGGAACTGAAGCGCCAGATGAAAAGCATGTTGTTTCATCGGCTTGCCTTAAGCACCGACAAAGAAGGTGTGATGGCTTTGGCGACGGAAGGTCAGCAATTGACCACACCCGATGACATCATACGTGATCCATACGTATTTGATTTTGTAGGACTGCCAGATAGGTTTCGTTATTCTGAAAAAGACCTTGAAAACGCCCTAATCAACAACATGCGGACATTTTTGTTGGAGTTGGGCAAAGGTTTTGCTTTCGTTGGTCAGCAATACCGCGTAAGTATCGCTGGTAGACACATGTATGTGGATTTGGTGTTTTATCATCGCATACTGAAATGTTTTGTCCTAATCGACCTGAAACGCGGAGAAATTCAGCATGAAGACATAGGTCAGATGAATTTGTACCTCAACTATTTCAAGGCAGAAGAAAATGTAGAGGGCGACAATGAACCGATTGGCATTGTGCTTGGTTCTTCAAAAAACAGACTGATGATGGAATATGCCCTAAATGGCATCACTAACCAACTCTTTGCCGCTCAATATCAATTGTATTTGCCCAACCGAGAGGAATTGCAGGCACGTCTCGATTTGTTGTTGAACGAAATGGAAGAAAAAAGTGAGGGAGTAAGTGAGGGAGTAAATAAATGAGGGAATAAAACCGTTTCAATGCACTTTTTTGAAAAACATAAAAAACTCAAAATAATAGCGTTGGCTCTCGCCAGCCTCTTCATAGCCTTCCTATGTATCCCCGTCCCGCATTTCGACAAGCCCTATTCCACAGTCTTGACCGCGAAAAACGGCGAACTGCTCGGTGCGAAAATCGCTGACGACG
>ERZ809497.41-NODE-41-length-12481-cov-18.053275_pt1 | contig 12481 bp, 11 predicted proteins | sample MGYA00521237_ERZ809497 | MGnify/ENA primary metagenome ERZ809497 (study PRJEB31581, sample SAMEA3312976) | metagenome | study: EMG produced TPA metagenomics assembly of the PRJEB8939 data set (Metagenomic analyses of Rumen microbiomes reveals... | reverse complement strand
TTCAGTAGCATAAGATAGTCCCAAATGGCGGGCGGATACCAAAGTCCGTCCGCCTTATTTTATTAAAGGAGATAATATGATGAATGGTAATTTTGAAGATACATTGATGCTCATTGACAATCAGCGTATCTATCAGTATTACAAGAGTCGTCTCATTAATTTAGCCCTGGCACAATTCATTTGGGAGGGACTTCCTGATACTTGTGACAGACTTTATTTTGAGAAACAACTCTTATTTACTGGTAAAGCAGCAATGATGAGACCCGTCGGTTCAGACGAGTGGCTGAGTCTTGGGTATGTGTCCGTAGGAAAACTTAGTGTATACGGATATCCGACTGAAATAAAAGGCGTGGGCTTCAATAACGCAAACATTGATACAGAAGAATGGGAATTCCTTTACGATAATATGACAAAACAGTCTCTTCTCGAAGGAATTGACCTGTATGCAAAATTGCTCGCTGAAATACATGCAACATTCCGTTGTAATGTTCAGAAGCAGAATACACCTTACGTTGTAACTGGCTCAAAATATCAGGAATTGTCTTTCAAGAACATTTTCCTTAAGATTTTCAGCCATGCACCGTACTTGATGCTCAAGAAGCCTGAAGACTTGAATGCAATTCAGGTGCTCAACCTTCAGGTTCCTTTCGTAGGAAAAGACCTTCTTGAGGTACTCAAAATTACATGGGATGAAGCAATCTCAATGCTTGGTATCGCACCTGCTGGTGGACTTAATGACAAGAAAGAACGCCTTATTGTAGATGAGGTAGCAATGGCTAGAGAAGAGAATATCATCGCACGTAATGCTAGAGAACTCAATAGAAAAGAGTTCTGTAAAAAGATGTCTAAACATGGTATTGATATTGATGTTCATATCGCTGAGCAGTTGGATGTTGGACTTCCTATTGGTGATATTATCCAGAACTTTGGTATGACTTCTGGTGGAAACACATATATCAAAAATGAGTCTGAAGAAAAATAAGGAGGTAGCAAGAAATGAGTAGATATACACAGACAATCAAGTCAATGCTCATGGAGAATATTCAGCCAGGTGAGAAACTTTCTGACCTCACTGATATGCTCGCTATCTCCAAGAGAGCTATTTTCGATGAGACAATTCCGATGAATGTAATTGACTCTGACTATAGAGATAGACTTATTCTTGGCTTTACGCTTCATTATCTTAATGATGAAATCGGCCTTGAAACACCTATGCTCTTTAAGTTTGGACTTGCAGAGAAGATTTACAATAACTTCGAATACATCAATGGAATTTTTGATAAACTTGACAAACAGGTTCTTTCTGACTATCGTACTAAGTCAATTTCTGGTACATCGCATGATGTAATTACAGATGCTGGTACTATTGCAAATACTGGTACTGTTGAGACGGCTAAGGATGGTAGTGATACAACCAAACACACTGGACAGGATACAGATTCACATTTAGGTACAAATAGTGTACATGAACACATTGATGATATTCTTACGAAGTCTGGTAGTGAAGTTAGCGGGCATAATACAACAGATACAACTACTAAGACAGGTTCATACACCACTACTGATTATTCGGATGTAGAAGACCACACAGAGACTGATAGTTCTAACAAGAATAATAGAGGTTCTTATGGTCTTGATACTCCTCAGGACAACATTGGAAACCTTCGTTCTTCAAATGCAGCAGGCACAACGCCTTATAATGCTGAGGGTAAAGGTATCGCTGCATTGACTGATTCATATATGAATTATATGACAACTGCATCTCTTGGAGACTCCACGGATGTAAATCATGAAGAGACAACTACTACTCATAAAGGTCAGGGAGGCCGTATTGTCGAATCACCTGATACGACAGATACTCTCAGAAGAGGAGGCGCTGATACTTTATCATTTAACAATAGAAAGGATGATAAAGATTATACGTCAGATAGAACGTTCACTTATAATGAGTCTAATGTACATCAGCATAATACTCAGGATAAAGTAGAGTATGGTTCAACTGATACTAGAACTGATGATACACTCATGACTAAAGACCTTGAGACAACTAAAGACGGCACGACAGGTTCAAGCGAGACAGAACAGAACCTCAACATGGAAATGCTCTATCGCTCGATTCCTTTGTTAAGTGTATTATGGAACATGTTCGACGAACTGTTCATGAGTATTTATTAAGGAGGATAAGAATATGGGAGTTAATATGTCAATCCCCGCTGCTTTCGAAGATGCTCTTAGCACACCTGAGCAAATCGAATGGCTTTACAAGAACAAAGAAGCACTCCTTCAGGCTGGTGCAAACATCGAGATTTCAAGACAGGGTGACAGAACAATAATCACTGCAAAGGGTGAAGGTTTCTCTCCTGTAGTTGAAGTTGAAGAAATTCCTGGCGGACATCAAGTTACTATAACAGATGGAGAAGGACCTCATACGTTCTATGTTATGGACGGAGTAGATGGAACTACACCTACAGTTGAAGTTTCATCAATCACTGGTGGATATCGTCTTACAATCACAAATGGCACTGTTCATGAATCAGTAAATATCATGAATGGTGTGAATGGTTCTGATGGTGCAGACGGTGACTCTATCGTAGTTAAATCAGTTGAATCTGTTGAGGGTGGTGTTAATCTTACTGTAACAGATAAAAACGGCGACCATGTCATCTTCTTGATGAACGGACCTCAGGGTCTTACAGGACCTCAGGGAATTCAGGGAATACAGGGTGAAACAGGTGAAACAGGTGCGACACCTATTATCACTGCTAATGCATCTGTTAATAATGTTACTGGTATACCTTCAGTAACTGTAACAAAGACTGGTACTGATGAATATCCTACTTTATCTTTTGCTTTCCAGAATCTGAAAGGTGAAAAAGGTGACAAAGGTGACTCAGGTAGCGGTGGTGCAGCTGCAACAATCGCTGTCGGGAGCACGACAACAGGTCAGCCTGGAACAAGTGCTAGTGTTACTAATAGTGGCACTTCTTCTGCTGCTGTTCTCGACTTCGTAATTCCTGCTGGTGCAGCAGGACAGGATGGTGCTGCAGCTACAGTTGCAGTAGGTAGCACAACTACTGGTGCTGCTGGAACATCTGCTTCTGTAACAAACAGTGGTACATCTAGCGCAGCCATACTTGACTTTGTAATTCCTAAGGGAGATACAGGTGCTGACGGTGCTGACGGTGGCGAAATGATTGCTGAAGAGTACGACCCGACATCTACTACACCTATCGCAGTTGGTGATTACAGAAGATATGAAGGCGACTTATACAAGTGTATCTCTGCAATTCCTGCTTCTGCTGGAGACTGGGATGTTACAGGATTCCGTAGAGGAGGACAGATTCCTGACTATGATGTAACAAAGAACTATCCGCCTATTTCAAGTTCAGCCGTAGTATATGAAGGTAATGTATACATTCCTACACAATATGCTGTTGCTGGTGTAACACCTGACGATACAACAGTATGGGCTCAGCAGACTGTTGAACACTATGATGGAAGTGTTCTGTACTATAGTGATGATACAATCTTCGAAGTAGATGGTGCATTCTATGTTGCTTACGTACCTACGAATCTTACAATGGTTCCTTTGTATCCTGTTGGATATGATTACTTGACAGCAGTTGCTCCGTTAAGTTCAACAGGAGTTTACGGTCCTTCAGGTATTACATCTTATATGGAATACAACGGTAACTTATACCAGAATAATACAGGTGCTGTAATTAGTTCTCCTGCATCATTTGACTCTGAACAGTGGGATGATGTAACTTCTCAGGCTTCTGAGTTCTCATCTTCTGGTTACTATTCTGTAGGTGACCTCATCTCAAATGATGGAGAATACTTCTACGTAACTAACAAGTATGTTGGAAGAGGAAGCATCGGAGAGTTTGACCCGACAGACTGGGTAGAAACACTTGTTGGTAATGAGTTTAAGGGAATCAGACAGGTTCCTGATACTGGAGAGAATGGTTCCGTACTTACTAAACAGGGACCTGGATATATGTTCATGGGTAAAGCAGTTCCTGGTATCAACCCTGGTGATGCTGGAAAGGTTCTTACAGTAAACAATAGTGAAAATGGAATTTACTGGGCTACACCTTCAGGCGGTGGCGGAAGTGGAATGAAGTCATGGAGCCAAACATTCAATTCAACAGCTGTATATGATGTTATGCTTGCTATCATGGGTGCTATTTATGCAGAAGAAGGTATCATAGCTAATGTTACTGGATTTAAGTATATCGGAGTAACAATTAATGGTGCAAATTATGTGGTATCTGATATCACTATAGTAAACCCTAACCCGCAGAGTGCTGCTGAAATTATTGCTTTGAAAAATGCACAGATGAAATTTGAATATATTAGTCACAATTCAGCTAATATGATATTCATTTCATATCAGAAAAATCGTAGTGATGGTAAACATTATACTGGAACACTTGATACAACAGGCTTTAATAACGTAGAAACTGCAAACCCTACAATAAGTGGAATAGTAACAGTTAACTGGATTGTATAAAGGAGGTAAAAATTATGTTAGCAAGAAATATGGCTCAAGCAACACTCGCAAACAAGAATCTGTGGCCTCCGTGCCTCAACGAACCTCTCTCATATGAGGAGCAGATTAAGGCTCTGATTGAGAAGATTAATGAACTCGATGCAAGAGTAACGGTTCTTGAAGGCGAAATAAATTCGCAGGACGAGGAATAATATTGACTTTGTAAAGCAGATGTGGTATATTAATCTTAGGAGTAATACACTGCATCTGCTTCTTGCGGATTAACACACCTGGAAGATGGTGCCGTGAGAACCGACGATTTTGTTAATCGATTTGCAGGTTTGCTCCATTTTTAATGGGAGGATAAATCTAATGTCTAGAATATTCACAATAGGAACAAGAAAAAGAAGCACTAAAACTTTAGAAGAACAGGCCAGGAAGGCTCAGTCTGAATTGGTCAATCAATTAAATCTTGCAATCATGGCTATTGATAATGAAGACTATAATGGAGCCAGTGGCATTGTATACAATCAATACTATAAGGTTGATGCAGGTTTAACATACTTAAACTCTGCTATGAATAATATAGGTAACCAAGATTATGATGCTGCTAAAGCTGATATACAAAGTGCTATAGAACAATTAAAATAAAGGAGGAAATAGATATGAAATTAGACAACAAAGTTTATGATGTTCTTAAGTACATCGCAACAATCGCACTTCCTGCACTCACTACTCTTTATGGTGTAATCGGTGCAACACTCAACATTCCGCACACTCAGGAAGTGGTAACAATTGCTATTGCGGTTGACACTTGCCTTGGTGCTATGCTCGGAATCTCATCTTATAACTACAACAAGGAGGCAAAGATAAATGGCTAACTATACTCAGTCTTCACTTGCTGCCCCTTACGAATGGGGTACAAAGAACTCAAATCCCAGAAACAATAAGATATCGAAGATTACCATCCATCACATGGCTGGTACAATGGGAGCAAAAGCGTGTGCAGACATGCACCACAAAGGAACAAAAGCATCCGCTAACTACTACGTAGGAAAAGACGGAGAGATATGTGCAGGCGTTCCTGAGTCAAGAAGAGCATGGACATCATCTTCTCCGACTAATGACCATCAGGCCATCACTATTGAAGTTTCTAACTGTAAAGGTGAGCCTAACTGGGAAGTATCAGATAAAGCGCTTGAAGCAACTATTGCTCTCTGCGTTGATATCTGTAAGAGAAATGATATTAAAGAACTTAAATATACAGGAGATAAGAACGGAAATTTGACTATGCACTGCTTCTTCACCAAAACAGCATGTCCTGGTTCGTATCTCAAATCTAAGTTCGGATATATTGCACAGGAGGTTAACAAGGAGTTAAACAAAAGTTTAACCCCTTCAACAAATGTTGAACCCCTTTATCGTGTACAGTGTGGAGCATTCAAGAGTAAAGAGAACGCTATTGCTCATCAGAAGAAATTGGAAGCGAAGAAATACACAACGTACATGTTCTTAAGCAACGATGGACTTTACAAGATTCAGCTCGGTGCTTTCAAGGATAGACAGAAGGCTGAAAAGTTGGCTGTTGCTCTTAACTTTGATGGATTCAGTTCAATCATTGTAAGGAGGTAGAGAGATGGATTGGTTGACTATAGTCAACACTATGCTCTCAATAGTTCTGACATCACTGTGTGGATACCTCACTTGGTACATGCAAAAGAAAGTTACTCTCAAGAGTTCCACCTCAGAAGCACTCAAGATTCTTCTGAGGAAGGAACTCAGAGAACTTTATCAAGAAGCACATCGAAGAGGCTACACGACACTTGATGAACTTGAAGAGTATAATGAACTTTATGAAATATATCATAATCAGTTAAATGGTAACGGAACAGGAACTAAGTTGTTCAACGATTACCAGAAATTAGAAGTAAAGGAGGAAGGCTAAATGTCTGCATATGTTCCTGATAGTACAATAAAAATATACAGCATACCTGAGTTGAATACTAACGAAGGCCAGACATTTGTAACTATTAACCCAAACAGCAATGTAGTTGCATCAAATGTTAATTGTCAGGTAATAAAGAAGAATCAGCAGGTACTCAGAGTATCTACACCACTGGCTACAATCCAGAATTGTAACTACATCAGCTTCATCAATCCGTCTTACGGAAATAAGCTGTACTGGGGTAGAATCCGTTCTATAGATTATATCAATAACAAGACCACTCAGATTAGTTATACTATTGACTGGTGGTTGACAGATAAAAATAATATCACTATATCACCTTGTGAAATCTTGAGAGAGGGACTTACAAAGCGTGAGCACACAAGACTTAGTGTGAACCCTTACGAAGATTTTATTAAGATGAGAACAGGTGAGTCTCTTGATTTTAGCCAGGAGTCAGAACCAAACAGATATTCTATATGTTCAGATTTACTTGATTCATCTTCAGCATCAGCTAAATGGGATGGATGGAACCTTATGCTTGCAGCAGGTCATGTACTTGACCCGTCTACTGCATATGACATTGATAAGAAACTCTTCTATGTTCTTTGCTATGCTGGTTCTGAACACAATATTGGTGAGACTACAACTAACATCGCCATGGAAGTTACGAAGAGAATAAGAGAGTATGTTGGTAATAACTTACATCCTTATCTTCTTATGGCTCCTCGTACATGGAGTAACCCTAGTGGTTCCTCAAACATGCAGATGCCTTACTATGCAGAAGCATTACATAGAATAGGAGCAAATGTTTCATATTCAACTGTACCTGCTGACGACATTAAGATTGGTCGTCCTTACTACATGTGTGGTTGTCAGAGTATGGAAGTTATCTCTAATATTATTGATGACTGTTTCAGCTATACTGATTCTGTTTCATCGATTATTTCGATTTATGCTTTCCCTACATATATTCTCGATGACTTCATCACTTGTGGTTTTGACCATCCTGACTCTGAATTGGATATTGACCATAAATATATTAAGATTCCTTACCCTAATGTAATTGCTGAAACTCAGCCTGGTATGGAAAAGTTCGATATGACATGGTCTCCTAAGTTGTTCAGATTCCCTTACACTTATGCATCTCTTGACGGTGTAAACGGAAGCGGACATATTGAACTTCAGTTTGAGAAGATGGGTTCATTCGACCCTTCAGTTGATAGTGAGACTGGTATTACAGCAGGCGGAGTAAGAGTTGATAGCCAGACTGGTAAACCTACTTACTTTGTACTTGAAAAGATAGTATCAATAAACGCTGATGGTATTTACATGGGCGTTGCTCCTATCGATTATAAGGACAAAGTTGTTACTGCTGTAACAGCAAGACAGACGGCTGGTGAACTTGCATCTGACCTTGACAATGCTGTATTCTATGTAGAGTTTCCTCAGGTTCCTTTCACCACTGATGCATATTATGAGTTCCTTGGTAATCAGGCTAAGTCAGCTCTTATTAGTGAAACTGCTCTTGCTCAGGCTCAGAGAGCTCTCGATTATGACCAGCTTTCTCGTCAGGGTACTACACTTGCAATCGGAGCAGCAGAACAAATGCTTGGTGGCGGAATCAACTTTGGTAATGCTGCAGTCGGAGGTGATTACGGAAAAGGGGCTAGTGCTGGACTTAGTGTTATCGGAGCTGCTGCTAACTATGCTGCTAACGAAGCAAACAGACAGCAGAGCATGGACCTCATTAGACAGCAGGCTAACCTCGCTATCGGTGCTAACGAGTACATGTCAAACCCTCAGGAGCCTAATGATTTTACACGTAACTACGCAAATGCTAAAGCAGCATTCGTAACTGATAACTATCATGCTGGTTCATGTGGTGGTGTACTCAACATGATGAAGTTCGTTCAGCCTATTGGTATTTATCTTACAATCAGAAGAAGAACATATGAATTCTATAGAGCATACAATAACTTCTTCAAGAACTATGGTTATGCTACTAAAGAGTATGACTTCCCTAAGATTAAATATCTTCTTGATAACGATGCTTCGAATGACAATGCACCTTACTTTGAAAATAGAATGATTGGTAGCGGACAACATGCACATTCAGACTTTGTCTTCTACACAAAGACAGAAGGTATGAGAGTTTCAGGTGTATGCGAAGAGTCAGCTAACTTTATTGAGAATATGTTCAATAACGGTGTGCTCTTTGTATCAAACTCAAGACCGTAATAATTAATAAGGAGAAAATAGATTATGGACAACAATATTAAGTTTTACGATGGGACGGAACTCCTCAGCAAACGTGATGCTGAGGGGCAACTCCCTGAGATATACATAGTGTGTTCTCGTACACGTTCTGCTGGTAAGACTTGGTTCTTTACCAAGAAACTGTTTGAGGACTTCTTAGAAAATCCAGATGAAAATAAATTCATCGTCTTCTGTAGAAACAAGCTCGAGCTTGGTTCAGTTGCAGAAGGTATGTTCAAAGGTATGCTTGACTTCTATCACCCTGAGTATACAATCAGTGAGAGTATACAGATGAAAGGTACGTTTAGTAACATTTTCGTAACAACTGGTTCAGGTGATGATACAGTAAGAACACATTGCGGATATGTTCTTCCGCTTGCTTCTGCCGATACTATCAAGCGTATCAGTTCATTGTTTGTTGATGCTTGTCAGGGCTTCTTTGATGAGTTCATGCCTGAATCTAAGACGACATTCTTGTCTGATGAGGTTCAGAAGTTCTTGTCAATTGTAACATCTGTAGCAAGAGGTGGAGGAGAGACCAGAAGACGTCTCCCTATTTACTTCTGTTCTAACTGTATCAGTGTAAACAATCCGTACTTCATCGAACTTGGTCTCAACCGTCGTATCAAGTCTGATACTAAGTTTGTTAAGGGAGTTGGATATGTATTCCAGAAGATTGAGAATAACTTGATTATTGATACACATGCAAACGCAGGTATCAATAGAGCATTCAAAGGAAACAAGGCTATTGACTACGCTGACAACAGTTGGATGAATGACAACTACACTTGCATTGAGAAGCCTGGAGACTGGGGACGTGCAATGTACTACTGCACAATAATCGACGGCAAGTATACTTATGGTGTTAACTACTATCCTAATATGGACTTGTACTATGTAGGATGTAAATTCGATAAGACGGCAGGCTTATGCTTCAATATTAAATATGATGACATGACGCCTAACGTACCGTTGATAAGAGGTAGCCTCTACATGAAGACTTTACGTGAGGCTATGGAAAAAGGAATCGTAAGGTTCCAGACAATCCACGCGAAGGAATCCTTTATGGATATCTTCATATAATCTATTTATCCTTTCAAAAGAAAAGACCTCGTAGGAGTATATCTCTCTACGGGGCCTTTTCTATGGCAGTAAGAAAATTGATTATTCAAGATAAGGAGAAGTTGTCTCTGGCAAGTAAGACGCCTCCTTTTATCTGTTTGGCTTTTAAGTTTACACCTTCCATTCCAAAACCAGGTTTGAAATCGTTGATGTAAAGTTTCGAAAGTTTATATGTATCGTCGCCGACTTTGATGTCGACGTTTTTATCTGAGGGACCGAGTAACAGTGCCTGTCGGAAAACTTCCTTACCATTATCACTCAAGCCCGCTGCTTTAATAATTAAATTATACGACTCATTACCATCTTTGTCAAGTACAGGTTTGAAACTTTCTTCTGTACTGAGTTCAATGTATGTCTTTTGCTTAACGTATGTAGCAATTGCACCCTTACTAACTTCACAGTCCCATGCACCGAGTTTAGTAGCATCCATCTCAACTCCGACCACTTCATCAGGGTCAATATCTACGAGGTGAATAGAGTCGGTATCAGAGTATCTGAAGTGTTCGTAATTAGCCTGGGCTGCTCTGATTGTTACGTTACGAGCGATTGATGTACAATAGCTCGCAGCCGCCATTGCTACGGGGTTCTTGTCAGATGCGTAGTGAGTTCTGAACTTAAGGACACCATCCTCCATGTAGCAGTATCTGCTGCTACTATCAAGACCAGTACCAAGACGACCATAGAGGCTGTTGAGCATGAGCTTAGAAACAAGAGTCAATGCCTTATTACCAGTCTTCTTACCCTTTACCTTGTTGGCCATCCATTTATCGATGTAATCGTCAAAGATACCTTCAGCCTTTTCAAACATAACATAATCAATGTGTTCTACATCTGTGAGGTCATACTGTTCGCAGAAGAGTTCATAGTCTGTCTGACACATGATGAACTCTCTAATAGTAGACTCACCATTAGGAAGAACATCTTTCTTACCCATAATCTTATCGGTAGTGAGACATTCATTTGCCTTGTAGTAGTTACTGTTTCTAATATGAATGAACGGAAGGTGGTTCGGCTTGATGTCGAAGTGACACTTGAATCTTCTGAAGATACAGCAGTCTTCAATCTCACCTTTTGACGGCTCTCCCTTCATGTAAACAGGTTCACCTATAGGATAGTAGTGAGGGTTTCCCTTGTTGCTATGAAGCGAGAACGGATAGAGTGAGTTGACGTCAAGGACTATTATATTCTTGACTTCTTCTACATCATCTCTTATCAAATTAGAATACTTATCAATACCTTCAGGAGTAGCATATACTTTGTTCTTTCCGCGAGGGTCATTGTAACACCATCCACCCATGTAAGACCTCTGAATGTATTCAAATACTGTCATGTCTCCAGCACTGAATTCTCTGAGGTCAGGGAAGAGATAATCAAACACAGGTTCTGTAATGATATTCTTGAGTTCCTCGAGTGCACATGATGCAATTGTCATCTTCTTAAGACCGAAGATATTTCTTGCTTTCCATATTGCCTCTGAAAGAACACGAACATCGTTCTTGATATAGTGGAGTTCCTTAGATGTAATGGGACCAAACGCTCTGTGTTCAATTCCAGAGTATTTCATCTCAAGTTTCTGGAACTTAGTCTGAAAACCTTTTCCGATTTCACGAAGTGTAAGAGGAAGGAGTTTCGCTGAGTCACGAATCTGGATTGTTTTGTTCTCAAATCTAAGAGTTAAAGAGTACCACTGGTTCATCTTGCTGATACAACACTTGTACGAATACGGCTGAAAACGCTGGTCAAATGAAGAACCGTATGCAGGTACGCTGTCTTCATCATCGGGGTCGTATGTATCAAGTGCTACGCAAGGTGTCCAGTGTTCAACATCAATTATGTGGTTGAGCTGGTAGCTACCGTCAAATCTCAGGTTATGAAAATAGACGATACTACCATCCTCAAGCCTCTCGAGATGAGACATGAATTCGAAGATGTTGTTGTATACATAAACAGGTTCGTTTTCAATCTCATCAGGTCCTACTGATTTCATTATTGCTGCAGACCATACTTCAGTTTCGGTCTGTTCTTCCATGCCTAATTCTTTCAAATCGTCCTGACTAAGAACTGTTGTTTCAAAGTCGGCTACGTAAATGATAGGTTCTTTCTTTTCTTTACTTGCCATAATCTATATCCTCTCTTTAATAATCATCCATATAACCTGAAGTAATTGCATTTGCTTTACTTCTAAGCTGTTCTTTCATGTCGTCTGTACCTAAGTCAAGTTCGACTTCGAGATTATCTAAAAGTCTGTCAATCATTGCGCTTATGAGTTTGAACTGCTTATACCAGGCTGCGCCTGTTGCTGCATTGATTGCCTGTCTAAGTTCAAATCCAGAAGGTGACTGATACCATTTTTCTATTTTTGCGAAGACAGTTTTGTCTTGCATAAGAGTTCTAAGCCATTCTACGAGGTCGTGACCGATGTCACCCTTTGCCCTCTCTGTGTATGCTAAGTCATTGAGTAAGGCCGACTGGCCTCCAAATGATAAATCAAGAGATTTATTTCTTGATGCTTTGATAAATGCTTGTACATCTGCTTCTGTCTGAAGAATCGGAACGTTTTCATAGTTATTATAAGTTATTGTAGCATCGTTCCAGGCATGAAGGGCATTGAATTCATCGTCAGTGAGTTCCTTGCCAGCTTCTTCTTTTCTTCTTATTTT
>ERZ809497.40-NODE-40-length-12609-cov-13.175084_pt1 | contig 12609 bp, 16 predicted proteins | sample MGYA00521237_ERZ809497 | MGnify/ENA primary metagenome ERZ809497 (study PRJEB31581, sample SAMEA3312976) | metagenome | study: EMG produced TPA metagenomics assembly of the PRJEB8939 data set (Metagenomic analyses of Rumen microbiomes reveals... | reverse complement strand
CCATTGTTGATAGCCTTATCGTTGATAGCCTTGCTCTCCGTCCAGACCAGTCTCAGGCCGCCTCTGGTGTCGTATACGGTACAGTGCGCCGGGTCAATCGCTTTGGGATTGTTCGCTGCGCCGTACAGATAGCCGGGGCCGGTCTGCCGGACGGTGGCGTAAAGGCTGTAGACCGAGATACCAGACACATCACTGCCCAGTGTCTTTTTAAGCGGCACCATGACTTCGATGGTCTTTTTGCTATTGGTGATATGCCCGAAGCAGACAGGTGTCAGGACATCGGTCCGGCCCGGGTGCATGTGATGCCCCTTAATTGCCGTATCCAGATATTTCAGATTCTGGCTGACGGTCTTATTTTTCTGGATGTATGTGCCAGACGTTACAAGGCCGATACCCTTGAGCGTCTGGCAAGTTACAACAGGGTCCGAAACCTCCGAAGACGATGCCGTAAAGGTACACAGCTGTAGCTGGTAAATTCCGTCTGTAAATACAGCGTCTGCAGTCTGTATCAGGCTGGCTCCGGTCAGGTCGTAGGTGATGGTTAACGGGTCTTCGAGCGACAGATCCAGAGTAACGATAACCTGCCCCTGCCGTACTGTTGCCGGAAGCACGACCTCAAGCGTCTCTGTCTGTACCTCAAACAGCCTTCCGCAAATCATGCCGTAGCCGTTTCCGATGATGATAGTATTATCGACCGCCGTTACGGACATTCCGTATAAAATGCCGTTCGCTGTTCCGAGCGAAGCGACGTTTTCGATGGCGTGGTCGGTGGCGGGAAGCTCATGTCCCGTCAGTGTATGCAAAATTGCTGGCATGATTTACCTCCTGATCAATTTGGTTAAGTCGAGGCGGATAGTGCCGAATGTCAGTGTTACGATGTTGTCCTCAATCTTCGTTGCTGTGAGGATTGAGTTATGAGATTTGCCCTGATTGTAAATAATGACCCTCTGACCGATTCCCATTGTCAGGGGATGGATTAGAGCGTCATCTTTCAGGACTTTTAATTCAATATTGTTGTTGTATGAGATACCGCCGAATAAATCCGCAGCTTCTTCGTCCGCCATCGTCGCAAATGACTTTTTGACCGTGTCATCCGTGTTGTATTCCGCTTCGGTGGATTTGATCATGCGGACAACAGGGAAGATGCGGTTATTGTTGGTCATGTTGTAGGTGCCATCAGGATGCAGATAGTAGGTACGGCTCTGGCTGTAATCCTCTTTGTTATAGACCACCAGCTTGTTTGTCGTGTCATCCGTCTCCATGATGGTTATCTGTCGTTCCAGAACGTTCGGCAGGTCAGCGTCAATCAAAAATACATCGTCGGCGTTCGTGCCGATGGAAAGCGTGATTGATTTGGTTTGGAAATTCGGGACAGCTACCATGCGGATGCGGTACTTTTTCATCGCCGGCGCAATAATGGAATCATAGAAATTAATGATGCAATGGTGCATCTTTTCCTTCTCTGATTTCAGATTAAAGCCCCATGATGACGTGCTGGAAGTCGTTGTGCACGATAAGCCAGGAATCCGCTCTGTGTTGTCCGAAGTGCTTATCCAATTCGCCGTAATGATACTGGCCAAAGCGCTTTCCAGTGTCCCTTGTCCCTGCAGGTCAGTGTCGAACAGGATTCTTGTCTCAAAGATTCCATTCAGGAATGTTGTAAAGCTGACCTTGACTTCCAGCGGGGAGACCACATTGACAGCAGTGACCACGCCGAAATACTTTTCTGTAGTGTCCGACCTTGTAATCCAGATGTAGTCTCCCTCGATGATTATGCCGTCACCGATAAGCAGTGTCAGGTTGTTATTCTGCGGTGATAAGTAATCCTCCTCGATATTCACGTAGTTGACATTCGTGTGATGCCTCAATGTGAAATCTCTGGAAAATACCTCGACATTATACGGACGCATAATAGACCCTCACTTCCACCGTTGCATCAAGGCCGTTCGTGCCGTCATGGCTTACGGAAAATGTATTCCTGCCTTCTCTGGCATAGAAAAAGCGGTCTGTCCCAAAATCACATAACTGATAACGGTCGCCTATAAGCCTTCCTGCTTCGGTCGTTTCCGAAACGGAATAAGGAACGGAAGTATTGTCGATGCACAGAACCCGTCCCGAATCAATCGTGCCGGTATATTTGCCGGTTCCAACCAGAACACCGTCCACATAATGCCTCCATGCAGGATTTTCCGCAGGACCCTTAATCCGGATCATAACGGGCGAATCCTGCGACGAATCAACGTCGATATTGACGGACTGGCGGACCTCCTTCGGGTAGGTGTAATCTCCATACGTAAACGGATATACGTCATGCTCTGTATCGTCAGCGCCGATAATCACGCCTGTTTTAGTGCGGTACCATAAGCTGAGTGCCTTAAATTCCACCTTACAGACCAGCATGTGATTATTGGTCTTATCACCCTTTTCAATCAGATTCAGGCGGGCTTTCATGTGGAAGCCATCGTGCGATTTGTAATTGAGCGTTAGCGGCGCATGCTGGCAGAAATTGACGAAATCGTAATACTGTTGATAAAAGTCGTCAGAAGAGAAGATAACTTCTCCGCTGATTTTATGCTGTTCGAAATACTGTTCCGTCACAACATACACATTACCGATTCGCTCGTAGTCCGTGCCTTCTTCAAAACCAAGTCCTTCCGGTTCAAACAGGAATATTTTTCCGTAGCGGTTATGCAGGTCATAGGTTTCGCCGAGAGCATTTGTAATTGAGAATAATTCCATTATGCGAACCTCGCTTTCATGCCTAATGACCTATTGACTTCGCTGACCAGCTTATCGCCCAGATATACATCTGTTTCCGCACATTCAGGCAGATACCGCTCCAGAATAGCAAGTATCCTGTCTGCGGATACGGAAGTGTTGCCGGATGCGCTGATACTTTCCACGTTGACGTTCTGCGCCGTATGCAGTGTGCCCCTAAGCTTCTCGCGGATTGCCCTTGTGGGGCTGTCATCTTTTTCGATACCAACGGCAATACCTTGTGCAATCGGAACACCGATTTTATCGCGGAACAGTCTTGACGGTGAATTAGATTGAATCTCACTCTTAGCGCTACTGAATGTATTCTTGATAGCACTTTTTACCGCATCAACTAACCTATGTGCGGCATTTACAACACCGTTTTTAACACCGTCAATAATGTTAGAGCCGATACTGAGCCAGTCATATCCAGTAAACGCGCTCGCCGCCTGTTTGACCGCATCGCCTGCAGCCGTAACAATAGACGGAATACTCTGAATGATACCAGCTACGACCTTGCCCAGAATCTCAATACCTTTGGCAAGGAAGGACGGCAGATTCTGTGTTACGGTAGCCAGGAACGATGCCACCATTCGAGCGACCGCTCCAACGATAGCAGGAAGGTTCTGAATAACACCTTGTGCGACCTTTCCAAGCACCTCAACGCCCTTTTGCAGGAATGTCGGATAGTTCTGCATTATCCATTGGATTGCACCATTCAGGACCGTGCTGACGTTGTCTATCATTGTCGGTAAGTTGTTTAAAAATCCCGTCGCGAACTCTCCGAGCATGGTAAAGCCAGTGTCTATCATGGTCGGAAGGTACTGAACAATACCCTCGCAGATTGCCGTGATTATGGTAGCACCTGTCTCCATAAGCTGCGGAACGACTGTCATGATAGTCTCACCTAAACTTCCGAGACCTGAAACAATCATTGCAATTCCGCCTTCTCCGTCGCCAGAAAACAGATTTGTAAGGCCTTCCATAATTTCCGTGACACAGGGCAGGAATTCCGCCATAGCGCCGTTCGTCAGGCCTGAGAATGACGTTCCCAAATCCTGCAGAGCATCCTTAAATGCCGCAGAGTTTTTAACCGCATCTTCCGACAGGACGCCGCCTAATTCGTTAACGCGGTCCTTCATGGCCTGTGTATCTTCCGCCGATGTATTGAGCAGTACAGCCATTTCCTGAGAAGAGCGCCCTAACAGATCCTGAGCAAGCGCCGCCCGTTCCGAACCTGCTTCCATATTCTGCAGACCTTCAATGACCCTTGCGAACAGGTCTTCCTGTGACATGGATGCCGCCTCTTCCTGGCTGATTCCTAACTTTTCAAAAGCGTCCGAACCGTCTACAGCGGCATTTGAGAGTGTCCGCATTGCGGTCTTCATGACAGATATGTCGGTACCACTGTGTTTCAGAACAGCATCCCATTCCTGATATGCTTTTGTAGATATGCCGATTTTCTGTGATGTCTTATCAATAGCATCGCCGGCCGCTGCAAACTCATTAAGTCCGTCAAAAGCGCCCTTGATAGCCATAGCGATACCTGCCGCCGCTACCGCCGCTTTAAATGCTACTCCAAACTGTAAGCCTGCGCCGTCACCGGCCTCATTACCTGCCGCCTGCGCATCCGGCACGATAGCGTCCGCTATTCCGCCAGAAATCCCGGCGGCTGTGGGCACAATCTGGACATATGCCGCCGCTAATTCAGTCGCCATGCTTTTTACCTCTTATAATTCTTGCCCTTGCCGCTTCAAAATCCGCGATAGTCTTGAAACCTTTACAGGTCTTGCTGTCCCCTGCCTGCGGTATGCCCATGATGACATTAAGCAGTCTGTCAGGCGGGTCTGACGGATTATTGACGGCGGCTTCGGTTTTTGTCCACTTGATATAGTTTGCGCTGTCAGCAATATGTGCCAACAGCATCTGATTAACAGGCACTTTAAGTCCTGCCATTATCATTTTGATACGTGAATCTTCCCTCAGACCAAAAGCAAGGGCCGCCACCGTCTTAACCGGAAGCGACCCTAAATCGTAAATATGGTATGTCTCTGCAAAGTCACACAGCAGAGCATCCTCATCTGTCCTGAGCATCTGGCTGAGGATTAGGAGTTTTTTATTTCTTTGGATTTTTCGGATGCGGCTTTCATGATTTCCGTTACGACAGGAGCAATCGCTTCCGCCGTCACAAAACCGTCCTCATCCCGAACAAAGTCATAAAGCGCCTTTTTGCCGGTCTTTCCGAGCATCTTTTCGCAGAGCTTCGGCATTAAAAGCGGATTCGCATCGACCTCTCCGAGCATTTCCAGAAACTCCATATCCTGAATCACTCTGACGTCGATGGTAAAATCAAACCCCGATTCCGTTTTTCCGATAACCTTTGTATCCCTCATTCAGCCCTTATTCCTCTCCCCTGTAGATGTACTCGATATGAGTGACTTTTGCGCCGTCAATGGTTGTAGACAGGGCGGCAATGGTCAGAGCATAGCCGACAGCTGCGGAATCGCTGTAGGTGATTTCACCGACAGCCGTAATCTTGCCGTCCGGGATGACAACACGCTTCAGGGCGCCGTCTCTCATGATCATATCAACGACATAGACGAACTCTTCATAGTCGTCTGCAGTTGCGTTAACTGTGATGCCGTCTTCCAGTGTGCCGGTCACGTTGGATGTGCCGTAAACGGTCGCAAGGACGTCAGGGTTGAGCGTTTCAATCAGGGTAACGTTCCACGTGTCATTCTTCGCCGTCATGACGTTCAGGACAGGGTCTCCGCCCCATGCCTTAATATCGCTGGATTCGCCGGAATTGGTATTCCTAAGCCCATCTTCGGAACAGTATCCAAGTGATGTAAAAGCACTGCCCAAAGCGGTATCCGCATCGGTGGGCAGTGTAGTCCCAAGAGGCGCGCGGTAAATCGCACCGCCGACAGCCGGTTTTCCTGCTGTTACGTTGGTAACTGTATTTGACATATCAGCCTCCGTAATAATAAATATCGTAAACCGCCTGATAGCGGTATCTCTTTGTTGACGTGTCTGTAAAGTTGTAATTCGATGCCAGCCGTGCCGATGCTATGCTGTCAAGCGCGACGGCCTGTTCCATAGCCTGTCTGACAGATTCGTCCAAGAGCGCCGCATTATACAGGCGCTGTGTTGAATACGACTTGAAGGCGAACGAAGCAAAATCAATCTGATTCGTTTTTGACCCTGCAATTCTCTCCACCAGAACAAATTCTGTCGGCAGTTCTTCATCCGGCACCGATGGCATTTCTAAAAAAACAGGGACGCCCGAAAGCGCCCCCTCTAAGTATTCTTTGATTATGATCTCAATCATGACCGTATGACCTTTTCCAGAGTGTTGTTGTCAAGGTTGTCCTGATAGGCTTCTTTTGATGCAGGATAGATATTTGCGTAAGCACGCTTTTGTCCGACCTTGACGGAATACTCATATCCTCCGCCAGCCTGTCCCGCCTTTGATGACGCCAACTCCGATAACAGCGCCTGCATTTCATCACTCTTTAGCAATTCCTGCACACCTTCACTGTTAAGTCTAATCTCAACACTGCTACTCATAGCGCTCCACCATTACCTTTTTGTTCCAACTAAGCGGAATCAAATCCTCGATACCCTGTACCGGTTCAGCAACTGTATGGAAGTCCTCACCAAAGAAAGAAACCTTGCGGTCTGTCCATACGTGTGTATCGTCCTTCGGGATTCCAAGCAGATATACAATCTTTTTCCCCGTCAAATTCAGTGTATCAATGACTTCCTGTGTCGTTGGCTGTCCGATTATGACATTCTCGACAATGACGGGAGATTCGGCGTAAATCGGGACACCAAACGGGTCGCACTGACCGCTATTTACTTTTTCGTAGAGCGTTACTGACACTCCATGTGGTTTCCGTCCCATAAGTCCATCACTCCATATCTCTGCCGTTTAAGTCCAAGCCGTTTCAGATCATTTCTCATGATTGCGCCTGCTATGCCGCCGCCTGGAATCGCATACGTGCCAGACCATGTATATCCGAGCGCTGTCTGTGATTCCTGTGACATCGGGTCACCGTCCTGAGACTGCCGTAAAACCCTTATGACGATGTCCACCGTGACAAGTTTCACAACACTCCCGTATCCGTCGTTGTCCCATATCATATTGTCGAGATTCTTCCCGACTTTTTCCGCTTCAAAGCGAAGTGCATCGCAGACAAGCGGCAGGAGTGCGGTTATCCTATCCTGCTCCGCCTGTGTAAAGGCCTTGCCGGACAGAGCCGCAACGTCCGAAACTGTCGCGAAATTAGTAGCCATAGCATTTTCCTCGTTTATTCGTACTGATAGTAGCGCGCCAGATGCCCACATTTCACGCGCGGGTCCATCCATATGTCAAACCCCACGAACGAAGCGTTTTGACAAAAATAGAAGTCTTCCGACAGCGTATTTCCGTCAGCGTCGGTAACATACTGGAAATATGGATAATCGAGCGCCGTAAACACATAAGACCGCACAAGGGCGCAGGCAAAACCTCCGCCCCTGATTCTGGTTTTTTCGTCTGGCAATTCTGGATAAAGATAGCTGTCGTGATATGATTCGGCGCCGAATTTAATCATTGCTGTCTTTTTTTCTGTCGTATTTTTGCGGGGGCACACACCCAGACAGATGTCCACATCCGTATCCAACATCAGCGTAAGCGTATCCGGGGGAATAACCGTGTCTGAATCAACCATCAGAACATAATCAAATCCTTCTTCCTGCGCCAGACGTCCGATGCGGTTCCGTGCCCACGCGCAATCATAGCCTTTGACAAAATCAAAGTGCAAATCGTGCCCTGCCGGATCCAGATCATATATAGCCTTAAAGACCTCCGGCTGTATGCTCTCAAACGTCGGTACCGCTATCAGTATCTTCATTCAAGCCTCTCAGACGTGTGTGCGGGTGATCTTCTGGAATGCGTCGGTCTCAGCAATAAAGCCGATTTCGATCTCAGCGCGAACAGCGAACATGTTGCGCTCCCACAGGTTGACGGCCTGACCGGAAATGGTCAGGGTAGCCTGATCGGAAATAGCGATGTTAACGCCCTCAACGACGCCGTACTTAGCATGAGTCCAGTCGCCGGCGAAGCCAAGGACATCGTCTTTAGCTGCTACATAGCCGGTAGAGCCGGAAGTGCCGGAAGCGGCATTGCCTGCGCCGTACAGACCGCGGCTGTAGTAAACGGGATTGCCGAGCAGTTTGGGAATATCGCCGTCAGCGATGGAATTGATGAAGATAGGGCGCTTGACATCGTCAACAGCCTCAAGCATGACGCCGCGGGCCTGAGGAGACATAGCATAGCCGTTAACAGCATAGCCGGCGACAGCGATGCCGGTATCCGCAGCTACCAGAGCCTTGTAGATACCCCTGGAGGAGTTTGCATCGATGCTCTGCGCGGTGCATCCTGTCAGGACGTCAAAGCCAGTGCCGGGAGCAGTGCCGTTGAATACAGTGTTATCAAATTTCTTCGCCAGGGCGCCGGGAAGACGGCTTACGATAGCGTCATACAGGCCGGCCATATCGCGTCTGAACTGGTTGGAGAAAGGAACGATAACGGCCAGTGTATAGCCCTTCATGTTCTTTGTGGTCAGATTGGGGTTGGAAACAGGCTTGACATTGGTCTCATCTACCCAGCCTGCTTCGGGATCGCCGGAAATAACGGGGATAGTCAGACCACGGCCCGGCAGATTGACCTTGCTGGCCAGTCTCATGATAGCAGATTCTTCCTGCACCTTCTGGATGATCTCAGCGGATACCTCTGCGGGAAGTGTAATATTTGTTCTGTTTGTGGAAATTCCAGACATTTTCATGCCTCCTTTTTAATTTTCAAAAATGGCAGTTGCAAAATCTGCAAACTGATCACGTGTTGTCGTTTTGCCGGCGTGTTCAGGGTTTCCAAGCGGCGAAGGCTGATTCAGCTTGACCGAATACGCGTTAAACTCTTCAACAAGTTTCTTTGCGTCGGCCTTCCACTCCTCTTCGTTTTCGCCCCGGAGACGTTCAGCTTGCTCTATGCTCAGGCCTGCGGCGTTTGCTATTCTCGTTTTGACCAGGTCGGCCCTGTATTTCTCGCCCTCTGCAATTTTTGCGTCCTTTTCCGCAATCAGTTTTTCGGTGGATGCGGCGGCGGTTGTGAGCGTCTCAATCTGCTTGTTAAGGTCAGCAGTGAGCGTCTCAATCTCTTCCGGGCTTTTCCAACCCTTCTCTTTCATTTCCGCTTCAAACTGTTCCGCATACTTTTCACGGTCTCTTTTGAGCCGTGCGCTGATAGCTGCATCGAACGCTTCCTGAGTTTCGATAACTTTAAATTCTGACATTTTGTCCTCTTTCCCCGCTTCAAGTCCGGGCGGTATCCGTAAAAATAGATATTAAAAAAGCACCCGGATGGATGCCTTAATAATGCACTTTTTGTACTCTCTTTTCCTTTGTCTCAGAGCATATCCAGTGTGCCAGTATCATGCTGTCCAGTAAGGCTATGTCCGCGCCGTCAAGCATGGATTGGTAGCCGAGTCCGCCGTTTGCGCCGATTTTACGGCGTTCGCAGTTGCTTACGACCTGCGTTACCGCTGACTGGTGCATATGGACAAATGCGCCTTTTTCCATAGCCATATCAAAGACGGAATTTGCCTTGATGACATTGGCGACGTTGATTGTCTCGACGTGCTTTACTTTTGCATCTTTGCAGGCGTCTAAAAGCACGTCCAGACCGTTTTTGCCGTCCAATACCGTCTTGCGGACATCCGCTTTTCGCAGAAAATCCACAATCCAGCCGACGCCTTCACGGATCGGATGACACCCGATACACTCGCAGAAGATTTTGTCCTCTTTGGTGCGGACCGCAATGGCAAGCGCCGCGTTCTGGCCGTCAACGCCGAACTTCACACCCGCAAATAACTGCCCCTTTAATTCGGGCAGTGTATCCACCTGCAGGGCCTCCCATTCGTTTCGGCTGATAGCGGACCGCTGATTATACTTAATCCACAGCCCCAGCCTTTGAATGTTGAAGTCGGTCTTATCATCCCCGATTTCCGAGCGTATCGTCCTCTCTTTGAGAACCGTACCCAGCGACGGATTTGTCTCATACCACAAATCAACATCATTCGGGTCCGACATCTCAGAGACGGACCATTCCGCCCATCCTGACGCGTATGATTCGCTGTGCAGGACCTTCTTGCGGAAATTAGGGAATACCGTGCCGGCGCTGATAGCTGTCGGCGGTGTTCCGAACATGATTGTCTGAGGATTGGCGCTGTCGGTAACGACATACTTTAGCGCCGTTTCCTGTTCTGGCGTATACTCCTGAGCCTCATCAATGATCAGCAGGTCATAGCCTTCACCAAGTCCGCCCGAAGACGTACGGGTCCTGAACTCGATAACGCCGTCTGTATCGGCGTACAAATGCTCTTTGCCAAACGCCTTGAAGGATGACGTGATATTAATGTCACACTTCGGGCACAATCGGCTGAGCCTGTCCCAGATGGCATGCGCTGTTGATGCACGATGCGCTGTATATAGGATTCTCTCACCGTTCTTAAGACCATACACGCATCTCGCAAGGGCCATTTCCGATTTGCCGTTGCGTCGGGACACCGAATACCCGAACTTTTGATGTACCCATAAGCCGTCATCGTCCACGGCCATGATGTCATACGTGAGAGAAACCTGCCAGTCCAGAGCGACATTAGGGCTTTTATTGTAAAGCTCTATCGCTTCCGGACCTTTGGTGGCTTTATAAGGGAGTATCACGGAAACCGTCGGGGATTGTCTCCCGACTCTCTCCATGTCTACTCCTTTCTGCTAACAGGGTCCTTATTCCGCATCATCTGACACCTCCCTATAACTCATCCAGATTGTTCCATTTTCCTGCCGTATTTGACCACGTGCGGGTCTTTTTGACCTCGTAGGTAATAACGCACCCACAGCCGGGATGACGCTGAAATGCGCCGTCTGCAAGCGCTTCCTCATAGTTGTTCCAAGTGCCTTCCCTGTCCAGACACCACTGACAGGGGTCTTTTCCGTCATGGACACCTACATCGTCATAGCGCCGTGTGATTTTACACTCCAGACCCATGTTGACGGCAGCTTCGGAATTCTGGCGGATTGATTCATCAACAGCGCCTAACACTTCTTTGGAAACCATGTTGGTCAGGTAGTCAATGCCCGCTTCGCCGGCGTCCGACATAAGCAGGGCAATTTCCGAAGCAATTCCGACAGGATATTCAGGCGTCAGGATTCCGAGACCAAGTCCCGAATCATCAAGCAGGAAGCGCTGGACCTTCCGACACAGTTTTGTAACATCATCAAATCCTGCCCGCATTACAACGTCCAGAACATCCGCAAAATCATCCGCTTCCAAATCGCCGAATACGGCTTTTCCGACGGCTGTTCCTACGCCTTTAGCGTACCTATAGGCGTCATCCCATCCGCGCGGATTCTTTGCTATCGCTCCAAGCGCCTTATCCTTACTTACTGCGGTCTTGTATATTCTGACCGCTCTTTCCGTATCTGCCATATCAAATACCTGTCAGCTCGTTAAGTTTGTCTTCCGTGAAATAATCCGGGAACGATGTCTGAATCTTCTGGACCGCATCACCGATACCAGACAAACTCGATACATCCGGCTCAAAGATAGGCGCCCACTTGATAACTGTGTTATACAGCTGGTTCCGCTTGTATTCTTGCCCGTCACGGATGCAGGCCGCCAGGTATCCGGCATTGAGAAGGCCGACGCCAAAATCTCTCTGTGCTTTCCGCGCCATAAGCCTTAATGTCTCATGACTCGCCTTAATCGCTTCGGAACTTGACGGATTCTGCGACGGGAAGCCAAGGTCATCAAGCGTCAGACCGGTCTCGCCTGCGAACATTCCGGCCAATGCCTTTATCTGGTCCAGATGCGGCGTCATGCTCTGCTGACTGAAAGAACCGACTGTCGGCTTATCGCCGTTCTCATCCTTATCAATCCGAAGCATTGCAGACATGGTAGCTTTCCACTTATCCATCTCTTCCGCCTCCGGATCCATGCCGAGGACATACCGCTGAGGATAGGAATAGAACTCCGCAGAGATCTCCGACCGCTTCACGGTCCTTGCGGCGCTGTCCTGCAGGTCCATGCAGGCGCGTGTTATCCTGCTGTGTCCAAACGGCCTCTTCGCATCCGGCTTATAGATAACCGGCACCAGAAGAGGATAGGGTGCAGGATGGCGGAACACCCGTACAGGGCCGTCTTTCTCGTAGACCTCCGTAACATGAGGACGGAAATACGCCTCGACTAACGGTTTCTTGTTATCATCTACATCCAGAACCGCATAGCCCTCTTTGAGCATATTGGTGATAGGGTCAATGATGCCTGTCGCGTTCCTGGCATCAATAGCCTGCAGGAGCGGGAAGCCGTCTTCGCCCTGTGTGATATAGATAAAACTGCATGAACAGATCAGCGCGCCCAGAATAACCGAATCAATAAGCACGTCCTGATTGTTCATCTGCAGGATATTCCGAATGTTATACGCATCATTAGCCACGCTTCCGAACACAAGCCGGTCCGCAAGGGAATCCACGGCCTTGCCGCACCATCCGAGAGAGTATGTCATCCACCGAAGCTGCGGAGGCGTGGAAATCTTCATATCCTCCGCGTAGTGTTTCATCTCATAAAACCTATATCTTTTATCAATCCTTGCCCGCTTGCCGGACAGCTTATTCCGTAAATAATCGATGCCTTTGTAGTCTGACATGTCTTAACCTCTCAGGGTGTAGGTGTACCGTGTGTTTTTCTGTGCATAATAACAATCATTGGATTTTTCCTCCAAATAGTGCAATCTTTCGACTTTGGATTTT
>ERZ809497.39-NODE-39-length-12631-cov-6.694975_pt1 | contig 12631 bp, 8 predicted proteins | sample MGYA00521237_ERZ809497 | MGnify/ENA primary metagenome ERZ809497 (study PRJEB31581, sample SAMEA3312976) | metagenome | study: EMG produced TPA metagenomics assembly of the PRJEB8939 data set (Metagenomic analyses of Rumen microbiomes reveals... | reverse complement strand
ATCGGTCTCGGCATTCCTGCTGAACCGCTCTTCCGATCTGCTAGTCACCCAATTCAGCACCAAGAGCATCACCAAAACCATCCCTATGCGTATCAACAACTTCTTCATGGCTAAAACTGGAAATAGATGAACGGGAAATTGCAGACACTCGAACAGGCGATGACCATAAAGACGAGCACCGCGTAGATAATCCACCTCACAACCAATGGCTTATCCTCGCACCACGCATCGAAACGGGTGTTGCGAAGCAAAATGTCAGAGAAAATGAACAAGCCGAGATAAAGCCACATACCAGGTCTTACGGACATTTGTTCACCACAGTCAAAGCGGGTGAAAGCCGTCACGAAAATCGACCGCAAATGCTCGAAGTCGGTAGCGCGGAACATTACCCAGAACAAGGTAACCAGCAAAAAAGTCTTAACAATACGCAAGGCATTGCTGACAAGGGAGCATGATTCCTTGTCCCTACTGGGGTTCGGCAAAGCCCCGCGCAACACTTTTTCGGCGATATGCAGCAAGCCATGGGCAAAACCCCATAGCAGGAAGGTCCAAGCTGCGCCATGCCAAATACCGCTTAACACAAAGACCACCAAGATATTAAACGCCCATCGTCCAAACCTCACGCGGCTACCACCGAGCGGGATGTAAACATAATCGCGGAACCAAGTAGAAAGCGAGATGTGCCAGCGGTGCCAAAACTCGGCGATGCTTTTGGAGAGATAAGGCGAGCGGAAGTTGTCGGTGATGTCGAAACCCATCAACTTGGCGCTGCCCAAGGCGATGGTAGAATAGCCGAAGAAGTCACAATAAATCTGAAAGCTGTAGAACACCATGCAAAGCAACACGCTCCATGAGTTGTACTCATCCAAGTGCCCATACACCTCGTCAACGTATTCGCCTAAATGGTCGGCCACCACCATTTTGACGAAGAATCCAAAGAGAATCAAACGCATCCCTTTGGAAATGTTTTCATAGCGGAACTCTTTCTTTTCGTGCAGCTGCCGCAACAGATTGCCAGGTCGCTCAATCGGGCCCGTGACGAGTTGCGGGAAAAACATCACATACAGCGAGTAGTAACCGAAATGTCGCTCCGCCTTTTGGTGACCGCGATACACCTCTATCACATAGCTCATGCTCTGGAAGGTGTGAAACGACAGTCCAATCGGCAGGATGATGTGCGTCACGAGATGGGTTTCCATGCCCAACGTGGCGCATAGTTGGTCCAAGTTCTCGGTGAGAAAATTCAGGTACTTGAAAACCAACAGCACCGTGAGCGTACTCACGATGCTGATGATCATAAAAGTCTTCTTTTTTCGAGGTTCGTCGGCGTAACGCTCCATCAAGATTCCCGCCGCGTAGTCGATGACGATGGTAACGAGCAGGATAAGGATGTATTTCGGCACAAACCACATGTAGAACACGCAGCTGGCCGCAAGGAGCATCAGCCAACGCCACTTGTGGGGCAGCAGATAGAACAGCAGCACCACAATGGGCAGAAAAACGACGAATGCTATGGAGTTGAATACCATGAGATTCGTCGTCTTGAATTACTTGATTTTCTCCATCTTCGTGTGCATGATCTTGCCACTCTCATAGTCATAGATGTAGGTCAGGACGTAGCACTGGTCGGCATTGTAGGTGGAATCAATTTCGATGCTGCAAGTCGTGGTGAAGCTTTCTTGCACATAGAAAGGGCCATTAGTAACAAGCTGTCCATCGGCACCATTCAGCGTACCACGGAACACGTTACGGAACACATACTCTTTGTCTACGCCACCTGGGATGGTTTGCCAACCGACGATGCTGTCTTCCACTAAGCAGACCGTAGCGTAATACTTGCCATCGCCGTCGCCCGTAGGATAGAAATAATTCTCCACACTCAAGCGGCGGGAAGCCTCATCATAGGTGTTGTTGATGGTGATGTCGAACAACTGTGTCTCAACCAGCGCTTCAGCGACAGGTACGTCAATCTGTTCCACATTCAGGGTGTTGCCATCCGTCAGGGCCACATGGTCAACGGCGAACAAGGGGTTGGAGTCGTGGTTGTTGTACCAAGCCGTACCTTCCTCGGTAAGGAAATCAGGGAAATTACCCATCGGCTGTGCCAAAAAACCTGCATGGACGCTCAAGATGAAGATACGGTCCTCACCCAAAAGATGTTGCAGTTGGTGGGCCGCCTCAGCCGCAGCTGGGCAGTTGACGCAACGCGCTCCTGTAAAGTCCTTGATAAGCACAGTCTTATTACCACCGGTAGGTTCATAAGGCTTGTGCGTATTGTTGATGTCGATTTTGTCGCAGCCCATCGTGAAGAGCACCAAGGCCGCAGTTGCAAATATCAATGATAACCTTTTCATGACGAATAATTTAGAATGAAGTTGAAACTGTTAACGACACGCCGCTTGAGGCGGGAACGGTGCGGCAAACGCCACCGACGCACACCACGCCTTCGCTCTGGCGGCCAGCACTCAACATAACGCGGGTAGCCTCATGGATGTAGCTGACAGTGCCCGTGAAGTAATGGTCGCGGAACTCAGTAACGGGGTTGCCGTAGTTCCATTTGTCGGCGATGGAGAACGACCAGTGGGGGCTGATGGTGTATTCCAACAAGGCTGCAGCCCAGTCGCCACGTTTCTGATAGTCTTTCTTCTCGCTCTCTTCGTACTCGTAACCTTTGTGGACTTCGTTTTCCCAAAGTCCTTGAAGTTCAAGGCGGATGCTCTGCTTCTTATTGATTTTATAAGTAGCGTCCAAGAAGGCGATGTTGGCCTTCACGACTGGTGCTCCAGCATGGCCTTCGATGGTCTCGATGTCGTAATACAAGTTGATGTATTGTGCGGTGAGATGCCATTTCGAGCTGATTTTCTTATCGATTTCAAAATTGATGTCACGGAAGAAGCGGTGGTCGCTGACGGCAAAGAATTTGGAAGTGTAGCCCAAAGTGCCAGGCGTGTTGACCACCATGTGTCCGTTATCCATAATGGAATCGCGGACGATGTCGTTCACCTGGCTCATGTTGAAGGCGAGCTTGGTGCCATACTTGCCGCCTAAGGCCGTACCCTTGGGAATAGTATAGTTCACTTGCAGCTGCGCCGCCATCTCACCATTGGGTTGGGTCGAATAGGTGTACATCGAGGGCAGGCTGTGGGTGTGCGTGTAGTTGATGGGGGGGATGAAGTTGATGTCCAAATCGTTCTGCTTGCCGGTGTACATCGACTTGAAGCTCATGTTGTCGACACGTTTCACCTGCAAGACGGCGCCAAAACCCTTCTGTGAATAGCTCAACGACGAAAGGATAGCGCGGCCTTCCTTATAGATGAAGTTGTTGATGGCCGATGGGTCGTTGATCTTGTAGGCATACTCCGTGCTGAAGGCCCAGTTACCATAGCCCAAATTGATGCGAGCCGCAGCAGCGCCCACGTTTTCAGGGATATAATAGAATAGGCTCTGGTCGTATTGTTTCTTGCTGACGAAACTACCGCCCAAGCTCATCCTAAACTTGGCGTCGTTCAAAGCGGGAATGCTTTGATTCAGATCCCACTCGCCGTCGACACCGCGCACAATGCCACGGTAGTCGTCAATATAGAAATCGCGCTCCAAATAAGGTGCCCAATAAAAACGCTGACGTCCGTACACCGCCTTCAAGGTCACACCTTGGGTGGGACGCAACACAATACGTGCACCGCGCAGAGCATTATCCATGCCAAGCGACCACTCTTCGTAGGTGCGGAAGACGAGGCCACTGCCAAACTGGTCGTAGATGTCACCCACGGTCATGCCGATAAAACCGTTGTCGTAGGTGGCGAAGAAATTGGCCAGACCCACGCCTTTCAGTTCACTGCGGAAGCCGTTCAGTTCGGGCAGAAAAGCCTCAAAGCGGATACCCGCCGAGAAGTTGCCGTTAGTGTAATTGACTTTTCCGAAACCGTTGATACCGAATTTCTTGCCGTTAAGGTCGGTGATGCCAATGCCCTCGTCGAGCATATAATACTGTGCATCGGTTTGGAAACTGCCGTTCACATGACTGTTCTCAAGGAACGACTGCGCACTCGCTCTGAAACTGACTGCCAGGGCGAGTGCGAAGACGAATAGTATATGTTTTCGCATAACCTATTGATTTACTTTTTCTTCTTTGCGATTTTCAGGATCTCTTCGTAAAGGTCGTCTTCGGCGCCCTCGAAATAACCCGTGTGCTGGTAGACGAGTTTGCCCGTGCCGTCGAAGAGGAAGGTGTGAGGCGGATTGCTCACGTTCATGGCACGTTTGAGGTCGCTGTTCACGTCGAGCAGGATGTTGAATTCCCAGCCCTTGCCTTCTACGGTAGGCTTTACCTTGGCAGTGGAACGCGAGTCGTCGATAGAGACGGCATAAATCACCACACCCGTCTCATCTTGCCAATCTTGATAGACGTCGTTCAAGGCATTGTGCTCTTTGATGCAGGGACCGCACCAAGTGGCCCAGAAAGTGAGGACGATGGGATTGCCGTTGTTCGACAGTTTGGAAATGTTCACATCCTTACCGTTCAAGTCCTTCAAAGTGACATTCGGCAGGTCGGTCTTGGTTTGTGCATGAAGGCCCGTGAAAGCCAAGGCCATCAGCAATAATGCAACTAGTTTCTTCATTTGGATTAAATTGTTGATTTATAATTATTTCAAATTTCGTTTTCCTCTAACTGGCAATACACTTCCAACAACTTGCAATATTTCTCCGCCCTGATACTCACCTTTTTGATGATGTTGGGAATCAGGACACATTCCCCTGCATTTACAAATACCGCGCCATTTTCCCAATTCAACGTGAAATTTCCTTCCAATGCAATCAAAATCACGAAAGAATCGAGGTTGGCGTAGTCTTTTTCCATCTCGCCTTGCAACTGGAGCAGGTTGGTCACAAAGTACTGGCAATCAACGACGGGCACCGTGTGATTCATCACGTCGGGCACCTCGATTTTGTAGCTGTCGGGCACCGAGCCGTCGATGGCCTCGACAGACTGCGGGATGTGCAACTCGCGACTCATGCCCGCCTCGTTGATGCGGTCCCAGTCGTAGATGCGGTAGGTCGTGTCGCTCGTTTGTTGAATCTCAGCCACCATGATGCCAGGGCCTAGCGCGTGGACGCGACCTGCAGGGATAAAGAACACATCGTCAGCCTTCACCGACTCGTGATTCAGAACCGATTGCAGTCTGTTGTCCTTCAACACATTGACATAATCCATCCGCGTCAGCTCTTGGTTGAAGCCCATGACGAGTTCGGCATCCTTGTCAGCCTGCATCACATACCACATCTCGGTCTTGCCGTTACCCAAACCGCGTTTCTCAGCCAGTTCATCATCAGGATGCACTTGCACCGAGAGCCAATCGTTAGCATCGATGATTTTCAGCAGCAAGGGGAACTGCTCGCCATATTTGTCGAAGACACTTTCGCCTACGAGGTCGCCCATAAAGGTCTCCACGAGGTCGTTGATTTCGTCGCCCTCAAAGTCGCCGTTCGCAATTTCGCTCTGTTCGTCCCAAATGCCCGAGAGCAACCAGACTTCGCCACAATTGGGCAGCGAGCCATAGTCCATTCCCAGGACTTCCTTGATTTTGCGTCCGCCCCAAATCTTATCCTTAAAGATGGGCTTGAATTTGAAGGGATATAATACTGTTGACATTTGTTTTCAAAAATTTGGGGCAAAGATAATACAATTTTCGGAATAATGAAAAAACCTGTACTTTTGCAGCAAACCTAATGACCATGCAAAACCTAATAGAACTTCGACATATCCTTCACGCGCACCCTGAACTTTCGGGACAAGAAGCACTGACCAACAGAATCTTGAACGAATGGGTGAAGCAGACCCAGCCCGACCAACTCATCGAGAAAATCGGCGGCTACGGACTGGCTGCTATATATAAAGGTGTAAAGCCAGGGAAACGGATTCTGATTCGTGGCGACATCGATGCGCTGCATATCCCCGAACCCAACGACCTCCCCTATCGTTCACAAAACCAAGGCGTTTCGCACAAATGCGGTGACGATGGCCATGCCACCATCCTCTGTGGACTGGCGCGATGGCTCGGCGAACAGCGTCCCGACCAAGGCGAAGTAGTGCTGCTTTTCCAGCCTGCTGAAGAAACGGGGCAAGGCGCGCAAGCCACCCTCAGCGACCCGCAATTTGAGCAAATCAAACCTGATGTGGCTTACGGGCTACATAACCTACCTGGCTTCGAAAAAGGACAAATCATGGTGCGCGAGGGCTGCTTTGCCGCAGCTTGCTTTAGGCTGAAACTGGTTTTCGCTGGCCGCACGGCACACGCTTCGCAACCCGAAACGGGGCGCAACCCTTCAGAATTGTTGGCTCAACTCATCCATCATTTGGAAAAGAAACGCGAACAGTTGAAAGCGATGAAGCCTCTAACTACCTTCGTCATCACCCACGTCATATTGGGTGAAGAGACCTTCGGCGTAGCTCCAGGCCATGCTGAAATTTGGCTCACCCTACGTAGTTTCAACGACAAGAACCTTGAACTGATGTCTACGGAAATCATTGAGTTCTGTCGCGCCAAGGCCAAAAACCATCTTTTCGACTTTAATTTCTCGATGCACGAAGCCTTTGCCGCCACCAATAGCAACCCGAGTTGCGTTCACGTCATTGAACAAGCTGCAAACAATCTAGAATTGAAATTGGGACATTTGGACGAACCTTTCCGCTGGTCAGAGGATTTCGGAAGGTTTGGAAGCGTCTGTCCGATAGGATTCTTCGGTTTGGGTTCAGGGTTGGAGCAACCTGCCTTGCACAATCCCGAATTTGATTTCTCGGATGACATTCTTGAAACGGGAATGACAATGTTTTGGGAGATAATTCGGTTAGAATTGGAAGGATAGGCTGTAAGGTTGTCACACCGTGACAGCCGCAACACAAAACATCAAACCAATTATGGCTGGTCTTTGCCGATTACAAGAGATGCTTCCCAAAACAAATCTGCATTCGTTGTAATGGTATTGCCTCCTCCAACGTTGTATGGTTCGTATCCCGAAGGCACCAAATTGACATAGCTATCACGAACTACATCCTCCATTTTGTAATCTTCCTGATAGTAGGACAACGTGCCCCAACAGGAAAACCAATAGGTGTTTTTCGCCATATAAGCGTAATAATCATCCACTTTGCTGCTACCTTCGCCAAAAGCATAGTACATCATCATTTTTTCGTCTGAAATGTAATGCTCACGCATTTCTTTGAGTGACAATGGTGTACCGTCCATGTCCGAAACATAATGCCCACCCATGTCAGTGTCAATCATCGCCCATTTGTTGAGTTCGGGCAGCCACACCTCGTTGACCACATGACAATCTGGGTCGTCCTCATCGTGGGGCATACAAGTGATATACCTAGCCTTGATATTCTCTGCGAGAAGCAACTCAAATGTCAAAATGCTATGCAGACGACAGTTGAACGCAGGCGCGACATTTTTCGTGTATTCCCACAATCCGATGGCATTGACATGTTCCGGCCATACCTTTTGGTTGTCGTGCGGAATATTCGAGGCCACAAATTTGCCAATGGCAATGGCTTTTTCCCAGGTGCTGGCGTTTTCAGGAAACAGCGTGTCTAGTTGGAAATAATCGCGGATTTCCTTTGCCCTTGCCGAATCCTGGATGATTTTCATGGCAAACACATTGGTATCGGCGGCATAATCGCCTGATTGTTGCAGCAGTTCGACTCTTTCGCCATATCGGCCAAGGCTGCTTTTATCAATATTGACATCAAAATAGGGCGACATGATCCATATAATGATTGCAGCAATAATGGTAAGACCACCGATGATGGCTAGAATGTTTCGGATGATGGAGAATGCTTTTTTCATGATGGAATTGACGTTCAATTTTCTGCAAAGGTATTGATTTTTCATGACAAAACAATTTGGCGGAAAACAATTATTCAATTCTCTTGATTACGGCTGCTGTGATACGACAGCCCTACAAACCGATGGGACAATTTCACCCCTGGGCTGTAGGGCTGTCACATTGTGGCAGCCGCATATCGCCAAACCATATCCGTCAAAATGGTTGCCGTTATGTTTCCAAAATTTGAAACAATCGAATTGACAATTCAACCGAACGGGGGCTTACTTGTCTAAATCACCTAATGCTTCATTGCAATTAGAACACAATACTTGTAAATTTTCCAAAGTCGTTTCTCCGCCTTTTGACCAAGGAATAATATGATCAAAATGGATTTTATGTATTCCATCATTACAAGCAACTCCGCAAATTCTACACCTATTACCATCTCTCATTAATACTTGCACTTTTAATCTATTACTTGGCTCACGCTTTGTTTTATGTCTAAAGTGCGAAGTCTCATCAAAACTATCCGTGTTTAGGCTATTACTTGCATTTGGCTCACGTATTGTTTTTGTGTCAATATTGTGATGTTTTATTTCATTTGGACTATTGATGTCCTTATCTTCATTTGTTGTCTCGTTTGATACTTCCGTATTATCTGTGTTAACATATTTCACAAATGCTTCCAATGCACTTCGCCATCCACCGAAACGACGCTTAAAAGTATCTATTGAATAAATAGAAACACCGTTTTTAATGTCAGTAGATGTGGGTTGTCTGCCAAGCATTATCCAAACGCGTTCAATTTCTTCAAAACATTGTTGTTCAGATACTTTTTCTTTTGAAAGTCCAGTCCTTCTCAACCCTGCTTTTTTTAATGCAATATCCCATTTTTTAAACCTTGCAAAAATGCTCTGGCAAGAATATCTACCATATTTCCTGTATGCTTCATATGGGACCGTATCACTTTCAATAATTTCTGCGACCCTTCTTAAGTCCTCATAGTAATTATCGTCAGTTATTAGTTTTAGTTCGCTTGGAGTTCTTTCAGTTCGTAAACCTACTACAGAGCATGCGTATTTCCATGTACCAAAATGGGCTTGAATTGCTGATAGAGAATACTTTCCATGCTGCCTATAGAGCCGTATTGAAAGATAATCTACATTCAGTTCATCAGCAACTCTTTTTATATCACACAGAATCTCATCATCCGTTAATTGCTTCTTATATTCATTCAATTCAAATTTCATAATAACCAAATTTCAAATAATCTACCCTGCAAAACTACACATTTTTATATTACAAAACAGCGCACCCCACAGGATGCGCTGTTTTCGTTAGAACCGAATGGAATCACTTCCCTTCGCTCAATTTCTTATAGCCTTCATAGCGGAGTCTCGCAAACTGCTCGGTCTTGGCGAACAGTTCCTTGGCCTCCTCGGGGAAGGTCTTCACGAGCGAGTTGTAACGCACCTCACCCATGATGAACTTCTGGAAGTCGGCCCAGTTGGGTTCCTTCGAATCCAAGTGGAAGCCGTTCTTGCCTTCCTCTTCCTCGGCGGGGTTGAAGCGCCAGAGGTGCCAGTAACCGCAGTCGACGGCGAGCTTCTCTTCCATCTGGGAGTGACCCATACCAATCTTGATGCCGTGGTTGATACACGGAGCGTAGCAAATCACCAGCGACGGGCCAGGATAAGCCTCAGCTTCCTTGATGGCCTTGAAGTACTGGGCTTGCGAAGCACCCATGGCGACCTGAGCCACATAGACGTAGCCGTAGCTCTTGGCAATCATGCCGAGGTCTTTCTTGCGGACCTTCTTACCAGAGGCAGCAAACTTGGCGACAGCACCGGCAGGCGTAGCCTTGGAGCTCTGACCACCCGTGTTCGAGTAAACCTCGGTGTCGAGGACGAGGACGTTGACGTCTTCGCCGCTGGCCAACACATGGTCGAGGCCACCGAAACCGATGTCGTAGGCCCAACCGTCACCACCGAAGATCCACTGGCTCTTCTTGGCGAGGAAGTCCTTGTTGTCCAACAGTTCTTGTTCGAGCTCGCAACCGTGGCAGATGCAGATCTTGCGACCAGCAGCCTTGGCCTTCTTGGCTTCTTCCAGCTTTTGGGCGGCAACTTCCTTGCCGTAGATTTCCTGGGCTTTCTTGGAGCCGAAGAAGTCGATGCAACCGTCGATGGAAAGGATAGCCTTCTCGAGGGCGGCGACGAATTCGTCAGTAGCCTTGCGGTTGGCGACCGTGTCGTTGTAGGTGTCTAACCACTTCTGCGTGGCTTCCTTCATCCAGTCGAACACGGTGGTGTTGACCAGCTCTTCAGCCTTCTTGCGGAGGCCTTCGCGGATCTTGCGAGCGCCCGTGGCCATACCGAGACCGTACTCGGCGTTGTCCTCAAACAGGGAGTTGGCCCATGCCACACCCTTGCCACTGCGGTAGTTCTTGCAGTAAGGCGTTGCAGGAGCGGAACCGCCATAGATGGACGAGCAACCTGTGGCGTTGGCCACCATCATGCTCTCACCAAAGAGTTGGGTGATGGTCTTAATATAAGGTGTCTCACCGCAACCAGCGCAAGCACCCGAGAACTCGAACAGCGGCTGTGCAAACTGGCTGTTCTTCACGTTGGCGAACTTGTCGATGAGTTCATCCTTGTAGTCAACCTTCTTCTGACCGTACTCCCAGTTCTGGGCTTCGTCGAGTTGGCTTTCGAGCGGTTTCATCACCAGAGCCTTCTCCTTGGCGGGGCACACATCGGCGCAGTTGCCGCAACCGGTGCAGTCCAAGACGGAGACTTGCATTCTGAAATGCATGCCAGCCATTTCCTTCGGCATCTTCATGTCGGCGGTGGCCATGCCCTTAGGAGCCTTCTTCAGCTCAGCGTCAGTCATGACGACAGGACGGATGGCAGCGTGCGGGCACACCAGCGAGCACTGGTTGCACTGGATACAGTTGGCAGGATTCCACTCAGGAACGACGGTGGCGACGCCACGCTTCTCGTATGCGGTGGTGCCAGCCGGGAAGGTACCGTCAACGATGTCCTTGAAGGCGCTCACGGGCAGGTCGTTACCACATTGGGCGACCATCGGACGCATCACCTTATTAATAAACTCGGGATCGGCATCGTTGTGCTCGAAGACGAAGTCGGTGGTGCAGTCGAGCTTGGCCCATTCAGCGGGGATCTCAACCTTGGTGATCTCGCCACCGCGGTCAACGGCAGCGTAGTTCATGTTGACAACATCCTCACCCTTCTTACCGTAGCTCTTCACGATGAACTTCTTCATCTGCTGGACAGCCAGGTCGTAAGGAATGACGCCCGAAATCTTGAAGAAGGCGCTCTGGAGGATGGTGTTGGTGCGGTTGCCCAGACCAATCTCGGCGGCGATCTTCGTGGCGTCGATGATATACATATTAATATTATTGAGGGCCAGATACTTCTTCACGTAGTCGGGAAGGTGTTTCTTGGTCTCAGCCACACTCCAAGGCGAGTTGTAGAGGAAAGTGCCGTTCTTCTTCAGGCCACGGAGGCAGTCGTACTTGCGGAGATAGCTCGGGACGTGGACAGCCACGAAGTCGGGCGTGCCAACGAGGTAAGGAGCCAGGATGGGCTGGTCACCGAAACGCAGGTGCGAGCAGGTGTAACCGCCTGACTTCTTGGAGTCGTAGTCGAAATAGGCTTGGCTGTACTTGTTGGTGTTGTCGCCAATGATCTTGATGGAGTTCTTGTTGGCACCAACGGTACCGTCAGCACCGAGGCCATAGAACTTGGCTTCGAACGTGCCCTTCGGCAGGATGGAGATTTCCTTACCGACCTTGAGCGAACGGTGCGTGACATCGTCCTTGATACCCACGGTGAACTGGTTCATCGGTTTGTCGGCAGCGAGGTTCTTGTAGACGGCAAGCACCTGAGCCGGCGTGGTGTCCTTTGATGACAGACCGTAGCGGCCGCCGATAATCATAGGCTTGTACGGGCAGTCCTTGAAGGCTTCCACGACATCGAGGTAGAGCGGATCGCCGTTGGCGCCGGGTTCCTTCGTGCGGTCGAGGACGCAGATGCGCTTCACGTGTTCCATCAGGCTCTTCGGCAGAGCTTCCATGAGGTACTTCACGCTGAAAGGACGATAGAGGTGCACGGTGACAAGACCGAGCTTCTTGCCAGCCTTGTTCTCCTTGTCGATGACGGTCTTGATGACGTCGTTGATGGAGCCCATGGCGATGATGATGTCGGTGGCATCGGGAGCGCCGTAGTAAACGAACGGAGCATATTGACGGCCAGTGATGCGGCTCATCTGCTTCATGTACTTGGCCACGATGTCGGGCAGAGCGTCGTAGTACTTGTTCTGCAACTCACGGGTCTGGAAGTAGATGTCGGGGTTCTGGGCGGTACCACGGGTTACGGGGTGCTCAGGATTGAGGGCGCGTTCGCGGTATTCCTTGAGGGCCTTTTGGTTGACGAGCTTGCGGAGTTTCTCCATGTCGGCAGCCTCGACCTTCTGGATTTCGTGAGAGGTACGGAAGCCGTCGAAGAAGTGCACAAACGGCACGCGGCCTTCGATGGCGGCGAGGTGTGCCACAGGGGCGAGGTCCATGATTTCCTGGACGCTGCTGGTGGCCAGCATGGCGAAGCCCGTCTGACGGGCGCTCATCACGTCGGCGTGGTCACCGAAGATGGACAAAGCCTGAGCTGCCAAAGCACGAGCTGACACGTGGAAAACGCCGGGAATAAGCTCACCAGCAATCTTGTACATATTGGGGATCATCAGCAAGAGACCTTGTGATGCGGTGTAGGTGGTGGTCAGAGCA